>Ga0080013_1004246_pt1 | contig 14259 bp, 17 predicted proteins | sample ETNvirenome_6_85_FD_69236 | JGI IMG/M metagenome (GOLD analysis project Ga0080013, IMG submission 69236) | Marine viral communities from the Pacific Ocean - ETNP_6_85 (SPADES assembly) (version 2) | ecosystem: Environmental > Aquatic > Marine > Oceanic | place: Pacific Ocean | collected 2013-06-19
TTCACCCCTCTTATACAGAAAATTATGGTGATGGTTCTGAAGCACCAAAGTGGAAATATTGGGGCTCTAACTATACTACCATACCTTCATCGTCTTGGGGCCTTGAATTTGAAGGTGTAAACTATACACCGGTTATCACAATGTTAGCCCATGCTCCTAGAGGGCACATTAACCATTCGAACAACCCAACGTTCATCAAGCACATAACAAATTCTTTGGGTGAACTGGCAGAACAGACAGTTCTTTCTAGCTCTAAAGCATATATTGAGGATCCAAGAATGTCCTTGACAAACGTGGTTAGTGCAAGTTATAATGAACCATCTGCTTCTTTTAAGAAGCACACTTATATTTCTAAAATTGGAATATACGATGAAAATAAAAATTTGATAGCAGTTGCCAAAGTCGCAACACCAGTTAAAAAGACTGAAGAACGAGAGTATACTTTTAAACTTAAGTTGGATATATGATATTAGGATTAGACGTTTCAACCAGTATTACTGGTGTAACAATCGTCGATAATGATGGTCAAATAGTACACACTGAATACTGGGATCTTCGTAAATATAAAGATTTTTTTGACAAGAGCCTTGAAGCAAAGGTACGTGTGGCCGATCTTTTTCATAGATTTGGGAACCACTCAGACAACGAAGATGAAAAAATAAAACATATTTATGTTGAACAATCGCTTCAATCATTTCGCTCAGGTTTCTCTTCTGCCAAAACTCTTTCGACATTAGCTAGGTTTAATGGAGTGATATCATGGCTTTGCTATGATTTGTTTAACATTAAGCCAGAATACATCGCAGCCACTTCTGCTAGAAAATTAAATGGAATTAAGATCCCAAAAGGTGAAAAAGCCAAAGAAGTTGTTTTGCAGTATCTACTTGACAACGAGCCCTTATTTGATGTAGAATATACAAAGTATGGAAATGTGAAAGCACATTACTATGATATTTCCGATTCGATAATCATTGCTCGCGCAGGGTTAAGAAAGGCCATGGATGCTGAAAAAGAAAATAACAATACTACGTGATGTCCTTGGGGACTCCTATCGCTCACGAGATGAATATTTATTTTTCTGTCCAAAGTGCAACCACCACAAAAAGAAACTTTCTGTTAACGTAAACAAAGATAAGTTTAAATGCTGGATTTGTGATTACAGAGGTAACGCAATTAGCCGCCTTATACGCAGGTGGGGAAGCTTCAATGAGCAACAGGAATGGTCTGATTTAACCTCAGATTTCAATATAAATGCTTTCGAGAACCTGTTCGGAGCAGAGGATACTTCGGAAGAGAAGCAAGTTATAGAGCTACCTATAGAGTTCCAGACGCTTGCCACGCTGAATGGATCAGTGGGAGCTTTACCAGCTAAAAAATATTTAAGATCTCGGGGCATTACTTTTCAGGATATGTTAGCGTGGAAGATAGGGTATTGTTCTTTTGGGGAATATGAGGGGAGAATAATTATTCCATCGTTTGATGAGGACGGTAATGTAAATTATTTTGTGGCACGCACGTATGATTCAAATTGGAAGAAATATCAAAATCCACCTGTAAGTAAAAATATTATTTTCAACGAACTGTATGTTGATTGGTCATCTGATCTTTCGATTGTCGAAGGAGCATTTGATGCCATCATTGCGGGGAACAGTATACCTATCTTGGGGAGTACTCTAAGCGAGAAGCACAAGCTTTTTAGTAAAATCGTTGAGAATGACACACCAATCTATATTGCACTTGATCCCGATGTTGAAACAAAAGCACTAAAATTAATTAGAAAATTGATTGAGTATGATGTTGAGGTTTATAAGGTGGATATTCACCCTTATGCTGACGTTGGTGAAATGTCCAAAGAAGAATATCAAAAAAGAAAAAGTGAAGCAACAGCAATGAATTCAAATAGTTATTTGGATTATGCAGTATCTTCGATTTAACCTTGACAATTATATCCCAAAATGCTATTATAATAGTAATATTAATGGAGTAGTATATGAAATTTGCACATATTGCAGACACACATATCAGAAATTTAAAATATCACCCCGAATATCGATCGGTATTTGAGGAGATGTATGAGGTGATGAGAAAAGAACAAGTAGATTTCATTGTACACTGCGGGGATATTGCTCATACCAAAACTCAAATTAGTCCTGAGTTTGTTGACATGACCGCAGATTTCTTTAGGAACTTAGCAAACATTGCTCCAACATATATTATTCTTGGTAACCATGATGGCAACTTAAAAAATGGAAATAGGCAGGATGCCCTTAGTCCTATCATCGATGCACTCGGACTTTCTAATTTAACTTTGTTAAAAAATGCTGGTGAAACTAAAATTAATGGCGACTATACATTAAATGTATTATCGGTTTTTGATGAAGAGAGTTGGGTATCTCCCACTGAACCTGATAAAATTAATATCGCTTTATATCACGGAGCTATTTCTGGTGTCGAGACAGATACTGGTTATGTTTTGGAACACGGAGAACATCCACTGGAGATCTTTGAAGGACATGACTTTGCTTTTCTTGGGGATATACATAAGACAAATCAGGTTTTAGATACAGAAGGAAGAGTCAGATACCCAGGATCGACAGTTCAACAGAATCACGGAGAGACTAACGATAAAGGTTTTTTGATTTGGGATATTAAAAATAAAGATTCTTTTTCTTGTAAACATATACAGATTGATAATCCAAAACCGTTTATTACGATCAACTTAACAAACAAAGGGCAACTGCCAAAGAACGTCAAAGTACCAGCATCTGCTCGTCTTCGTATTGTTTCCAATAACAGTATTCCCGTCAATAAACTCAGGAAGGCAGTTGATGTAGCTAAGGTCTTATTTAAACCTGAGACTATCACATTCTTGAATAGAACCGCTGGTCAAAGGGGGCAGGTTCAAGGTGTTGTGGAACTTACTCAAGAGGACTTGCGAGACATTAGTGTACAGAGAAAGCTCATTAAAGAATATTTAAAAGACTACAAACCGGAAGAGGATACTCTGCAAACTGTTTTTGATTTGAATGATAAGTATAACAGGATTGCCCAACAAGAAGAGGAGGTCCAGAGGAACATCCATTGGAAACTAAAGAATTTAGAATGGCACAATTTGTTTAATTATGGTGAATCAAATAAGATAGGCTTTGAAAAGCTTAATGGTGTTGTTGGTATTTTTGGAAAAAACTTTTCTGGTAAGTCAAGCATCATTGATTCAATGCTGTGGGTTATGTATAATTCGACATCTAAACACAATAGAAAAAATTTAAATATTATTAATCAAACCAAGGACACTGGTTGGGGTGAAGTTAAAATTGAGGTTGGAACCAAGTTGTTTACAATATATCGTAAAGCCGAAAAATATATTAAGAAACTCAAAGGTTCTGAAACTTTAGAGGCCAAGACTGAAGTAGATTTTAAAGTGTATGATACCGTAACTGGTGAAGAAAAATCTTTGAATGGTACGACAAGGAACGAAACCGACCTTAATATCCGAAATATGTTTGGTACACTGGATGATTTCTTGTTGACTTCGATGGCTTCCCAGATTGACTCTCTTTCATTTATCGGAGAGGGCTCCACAAAGAGAAAAGAAATATTGGCTAAGTTTTTGGACTTGGATTTGTTTGAAAGAAAATTTAAATTGGGCAAAGATGATTCGTCTGATATTAAAGCGATCTTGAAAAAGCTAGAAGATAACAATTCTGATGAAAAACTTGCTGAGTTCGAAGACCTCTTGGTTCAAAACGAAGGTAAAACAAAAAAGCAAGAGTCTAAGTGTAAAAACCTCAAGAAAGAAATTAATAATATAGAAGTCAAAATTTTGACACTTGATACAAAAATACAATCGGTGCCACATGAAATTATTAATTATAAGTCTGAATTAGCAAAACGTGATGGTTTTAAGAACAAGCTTTTAAAAATTAAAGCTTCTTCTATAACTGGAAAACAAACCCTAAGTGATCTTGAAAACAAGCGAAAGAAGATTGAGGCTTTTATTGGGGAGTTTGATTTCGAAGCCCTAAAGGAAAAGAGAGAGCTTTTAAATACACACGAAGAAGAACTCAAGAAGATACATGCGGGGCTTATACTTGAGGAGAGAAACAAAGAAGTATACGGCAAGAAGATCAAGCTTCTGTCTGAAGTTCCATGTGGTTCAGATTTCTCTCACTGTAAATTTATTAAAGATGCATATGAATCTAAGGTAAAGGTTAATAGTGTTAATCTTATAATTGATGATTTAGTCTCCAGTGTCACTTCAATTGAAGAAGAGATCGTAAAACTTAATCCCAAAGAAGTAGATTCACATTTGAGTAAATATGAAGTCATCCTCCAGAAGATGGAGGAGCATAAAACAAATATTGCTAAAGAAAAACTTACGCTACAAGAAGGTAAAACTCAAATAGAAAAGCTCAAAAATGAAATTAAAATAGTAGAACAAAAGATGCAAGAATATGAAGAGAACAAGGAAGCGATTGAGAATCTAGAGAAATTAATTATAGATAAGAGTGAGTCGGTGGTAAAGCTTGAGGAGTGTAACACGCAACTGGGAGAGTGTGATGAGGAGATTCTAAATCTCTATAAAGAACATGGTGGCTATGAACAAGTGATTACAAACTATAAACAGCAAAAGGAAGAACTGGTAAAGACTCGAAAACAATACGCAGCATATGATTTGTTTTTAAGGTGTATGCACAGCAATGGTATATCTCTAGACATTATCCGAAAACGGCTCCCTTTGATTAATGAAGAGATTGCAAAGGTTTTGAGCAATGTTGTTGACTTTGAGATCACGCTACAGAACGAAGATAAGAAATTAGAAATTTTTATTAAGCATCCAAAATATGATGCACGTCCACTTGAGATGGGCTCCGGTGCTGAAAAAACAATTGCTTCGATGGCAATCCGATTGGCATTCCTGAACGTATCGTCAATGCCTAAACCAGATCTGATTGTCCTTGATGAACCAGGAACAGCTTTAGATGAAGAGAACATGCAAGGCTTCATTGTTATTCTAGATATTCTCAAGTCATTTTACAAGACGGTTTTATTGATTTCACACCTTGAATCATTGAAAGATTCGGTTGATAGCCAAATTACGATTGATAAAGTAAAAGGGTATCCAAACGTAAATATGTAACTATTTAGTGTATGGAGGATAACATCATGGAACCTGTTACATATACTAGCCCACCACCAGTTGTATCAACTAGGGCAAAATTAACTCAAAGTGCAAAAGGCTTTTTAGATAAAGTTTTTGAAAGAGTCATCTCTCGAAAACTCGCTGTTTGGGGTGCAGCAACATACGCACTTTGTGCTGGAATGCTCACATCTTCAGACTGGGTTGCAGTCAGTTTAGCTTATATTGGCTCACAAGCTGCTGTTGACTTAGCTTCGAAGTGGAAGGGTTCTTAGTGCTGGTACTTAAAAGAGCTTGGATCTTTATAAAAAACTATTGGTGGTTTCCAATTGGAGCACTTTCGTTTATAATATGGATGTGTGCTCGGAATAATCATAATAAGTCTGATATAGTAGATTTGCTCAAAGCTTCTAAAGCGAAGGCTGATGAAGAATTAACTGCTGCTAAGAATGCATTTGAAGAAGAAAAGAAGATCAATAAAGCTTATAATGATGCACTCAAGAAAGTTGCCGAAGAAGAAAAGAAAAGTGTGAGAGAAATTAAAAAGACACACAAAAAAGAATTAATGGAAACTGCCAAGAGGAATCGCGGTGACAAAGAGAAGATGGCGAAAGAACTCGCAGAAAGGTACGGTCTGAAATTATGATTCGTAATTTATTTTTAGTTTTATTGATGTTGTATACTCCTATGGTATACGCCCAGGCTGAGGGTATGAAAGAACTAGCTGAAGAGTTACTGGAAGAGCCCGACAACTCAGATGTACTGGACATGGACTTCAGGCTTGATCTGAGACTTGAAGTGTTGGATATGGGCATGGAAGCCCCATTCTCTGGTATATTGTTTACAACTGATTCGTTAACTAAGATGCAGTTGGACCACAAAGAGGATTTGGCATTGCTTCAAAATGAAAGAGATTACATGGAGCAAAAATTTAATCTTGAAATGCAAGCGGTCATGGCTTCATGGCAAAATGAAAGAACCCTATATGCAGCCGAACTCAGTGCCAAGAGAAACTACATTGAGCAGCTAGAAGAAAAGACACTTGAGACATCTGATTGGACTCCCGTATATATCGTCAGCAGTTTTGTAGTGGGAGCTATTACAACAATTGCGATCACATATGCTCTTAAGCCGGCGACCGAGTGAAGCACGATCCTGATTATATTGCTGGGGTTGAAAAGGCTATAAAAGAAAAGTATGGTGATGAAACAATCTCGAATCCCAAGTCTAATTGGGATGATGATAAAGAACAAGAATATCTAGATGAGCTGAAGAAGATGGCACAAAAAGATAGGGCATCACATTATAAGAAAGAGGTCATTGATAATAATGGCATTTTAATAACAAAGAAACTAATTAAGAAGGACGATGTTCAAAGAATGTGTCCGGTATGTGATACATATTCATTTAAAACGAAAGATGATGTGTATATGAAAAAGTTTGATTGTTGTTATGAGTGTTACATCCAGTTTATTGATGGAAGAGAAGAACGCTGGAAAAGTGGCTGGAGGCCGCAACTAGGAGATAAGAATGGCTAATATGTTCGACATTGTAAGAGGTATTTCGCAAGCAGTATCAAATACGCACGATGGGGCTATTGATGAAAATGGTGACCCGGTTGTCATCGGTCTTCGTCGAGAAGAAGGGATTCCTATTCTTGATAAGCGAGTCCAAGATGGTTTTAATGTAAGTTATTCCGGCAACATGCTTTGTGTTCACTATCATAGTGAAGTTATGCTTAAAGAGGTTCATGACAACAAGTTTGAAACTAATATTGAAAGCATTATTGAAAGTATTGCATCCTTCATTAAGAAAGAATATAAAAAAGTAACCAAAGAAAGCCTCTCACTTAAAAAAGAAGGAGAGCCAGACATTCAGGTTCAATCATCCAGTCGAATTCGTTCGTGGGTTACAGCAAAGTGTTATTATAAAATTGAAAGCTATGGCAAAGAAGTTGATGGTGTTGGTGATCCTAAGCCACATAAAATTGAAAAATCATTTAAAGACTTCTTAGCTAAGGGTGCCGACGATGCAAAAAAACCAAAGAACGTAACCATTAAAGGACAATAAAGAGTAGATGTATGTCGCAGTTATCCAAGCAAGACATATTAAAGGAAATTATAAAGTGCGGTAAATCCCCTGAATATTTCCTTCGAAACTACGTTAAGATTTCTCACCCACTTAGGGGCACTATCCCATTTAAAACCTACCCGTTTCAGGACGACTTGTTGGGTGATTTCAACAAGCATCGATTTAATGTAATTTTAAAAGCAAGACAGTTGGGTATCTCAACAGTCGCTGCTGGGTATATTGCATGGATGATTATGTTTCATCGAGATAAGAATGTTCTTGTAATGGCAACTAAGTTTGGTACAGCTACAAACCTAGTCAGAAAAGTAAAAGCAATCGTTAAGAGTGTACCAGATTATATGACCATTGCGTCTATTAGTGTTGATAACCGCTCGTCCTTTGAGCTTTCAAATGGCTCACAGATTAAAGCAACATCAACTAGTGCAGATGCTGGTCGTTCCGAAGCACTATCTCTACTTGTTATAGATGAGGCAGCTCACGTTGATAACTTAGAAGAGCTTTGGACGGGCTTATACAGCACACTTTCAACTGGTGGTCGATGCATTGCTCTATCAACTCCAAATGGTGTGGGTAACTGGTTTCACCAAACTTGTACTGATTCTTTGGATGGTAAAAATGATTTTTATCCAACAGTGCTTAAATGGGATGTCCACCCAGATCGCGATGCTGAGTGGTTTAAAAAAGAAACAAAGAATATGTCTCGCAGACAAATCGCTCAAGAACTTGAATGTAACTTTAATATGTCTGGTGAGACTGTTATCGATCCACAGAACATAGCAGACCTAGAAAACATGGTATGCTTACCAAAGTATAGAGCAGGGTTTGATAGAAATTATTATATTTGGGAAGAATACAATCCAGAGAATTCATATCTTTTGGTTGCTGATGTGGCCCGAGGAGATGGTCGAGACTATTCTGCATTTCAATTAATTGATGTAACCAACATGGTTCAAGTAGCAGAATATCAAGGGAAGTTGGATTTAGATCATTTTGCCAGGGTTTTGTTTGATGCTGGACGAGAATACGGTGAATGTATGTTGGTGGTTGAAAACAATAATATAGGGTATTCAGTTCTGACCAAGTTAATTGATATGGAATATCCTAATTTATTTTTCTCTACAAAGGGTTCAAACGATTATATAGATCCCATTATGGCTGAAACAATGTCCAATTCAATTCCCGGCTTCACAACTTCAATGAAATCTCGACCACTGATTATTGCAAAGCTAGAGGAGTTTATGAGAAATCAACTAATTACTATTAATTCCACTAGGTTATTAAATGAGCTAAAGACCTTTATTTGGAACAATGGTAAACCCGAGGCTATGAAGGGATATAATGATGATTTAACTATGTCCATGGCAATTGCATGTTGGGTTCGAGATACAGCACTTGTTACAAATCAAAGAGACTTAGAGTATAAAAAAGCGTTCTTAAATTCAGTAATGACACATAAAACTACTCTTAACACAAGTATACCGGGAATGGTAGGATATGATAAAGAACAAATGAAAAGAGACGTACTTCAACAATACCAAGAGTTCGGTTGGATATTAAAAGGTTAAATAAATTATGGCAGACAACAACCCTAAAAATGATATTAGTCCACTATTTCGCAGACTAACAAGACTATTCTCAGGACCAATTGTAAATTTTCGACAGCAACAACAGAGAAGGTTTAAGCGTCGTTCTTTGGATAATTATGCTTCTCGATTTACTTCTGCTTCCGGTAAACAATTCCAGAAGACAACATATAATCCGTTTGAGACACTCGGTTCAGCATTCATGGCGAATCAAAACAGGGGTGAGAGATATCAAGATTTTGATCAAATGGAATACACCCCAGAGATCGCTTCCGCATTAGATATCTATGCAGATGAAATGACTACCTCCAATCAACTACAACCCCTTTTAAATATTGAATGCCCCAACGAAGAAATCAAATCTGTTCTTCATACCTTATATTATAATGTGTTGAACATTGAGTTTAATTTATTTGGTTGGTGTAGAACAATGTGCAAGTTTGGAGATTTTTTCTTGTATGTTGACATAGACGAGACAATGGGTGTTAAACATGCACTGGGTCTTCCACCTCATGAAATTGAGAGAATAGAAGGACAAGACCCAACAAATCCAAATTACGTACAATTCCAGTGGAACTCTGGTGGCATGACATTCGAAAATTGGCAGATCGCTCATTTTAGAATCTTGGGTCACGACAAGTACGCACCATATGGTTCATCAGTTTTAGAAGCAGCTCGACGAATTTGGAGACAACTTCAGTTGATGGAAGATGCAATGATGTCTTATCGAATCGTTCGCTCCCCAGAACGTCGTGTATTCTACGTTGACGTGGGTAATATTGCACCACAGGACGTTGAACAGTATATGCTTAAGATTATGTCTGGAATGAAACGAAATCAAGTTGTAGACGCTTCTACGGGACGTGTGGACTTACGATATAATCCCATGTCTATTGATGAAGACTATTTCCTTCCAGTACGTGGTGGTGCCTCTGGAACCAGAATTGAAAGTTTGCCGGGTGGCCAGTTTACTGGAGACATTGATGATGTTCAATATTTGCGTGATAAACTATTTTCAGCTTTGAAGATCCCCCAGTCCTATCTTTCTAGAGGAGAGGGTGCTGATGAAGATAAAACTACATTGGCTCAAAAAGATATTCGTTTCTCCCGTACTGTTCAGAGACTACAGCGGGCAATTCTGGCAGAACTTGAAAAAGTTGGTATTATTCATTTGTATACACTTGGGTTTCGCTCAGAAGACTTGACTAATTTTAAATTAACACTCAATAACCCATCTCAAATTGCGGAACTTCAACAACTTGAAAACCTTCGAACCAGATTTGACGTAGCCGCTGGTGCGACAGAAGGGTACTTTAGTCGTCGGTGGATTGCTAAAAATATCTTTTCTATGTCTGATGAAGAGTTTCTTCGTATGCAAAGAGAAATGTTCTATGATCGCCAGTTGGACTCTGAGCTTGGAGCTTTTGAGGCTCCCGAAGGCGGAGATCTGGGTGGTCTAGGTGGCGATGATTTTGGTGAGGACTTTGGTGATGCAGATACGGGATTAGATACAGATTTGGGAGATATTGGAGACGAAGCAGAGTCTGAGCCTGCTGATGACTTAGATTCTTCATTGCTGGCAGCACCAGCGAATAGGGAATATACCACACCGGGAGCGAAAGGAAAGATGTATCGTCCTGTAAACACAGATACACGAGATATGGGAGCAAGAAAGAGAAGCTATCATGGTTTATATAATCGAGAAGCAGGAAAAAATACACCCCGTAACTTATTTAAAGGATATTCAGACTTAAGAAGCCTGTCTAAAGGAATTTACGAGAGCAAAGATACTAATTATGAATTAGAAGAGGAAAAGAAGTTATTTAGAACAAGCTATGATGTGAAAAAACTAATCGAAGATTTGGAGAATAAGACGAATGAAAAATAAACATAATAAGAAAAGAAATACCGCTTTTCTTTATGAGATTTTAGTGCGTGAAGTAACAAAAGCTGTCGTCAGTAAAGATAATAGTAAAAAAACAAAGGCTACGAGAATTATCAAAAAATACTTTAAGAAGGGAACCTCTGCTTATGAGGAACTTCAACTTTATAAGTCTTTGATGGACACTACAGATTTGGACGAAAAAATCTCCGATAAGCTCTTGTCAGAGGTGAAGATGTCTAGACAAAAAATTGATAATAAAAAGTTATTTAATGAGCAAACCAAGCTTATAGAAAAAATAAATCAAGATTTTGATACTGCCATCTATTCTAATTTTATTCCCAACTATAAAAATTTAGCAAATATCTTTCAAATGTTTAATCCATCGTCAAATATAAAAGATAGGGTTCTGTTAGAGCAGATGATTTTAAATACCCTGCAATCAAAAACAACTCAAGAAGAAGAAAAGCTAGATAATATTGACAACCTTGTGTTCAAAACATTTGTTGGAAAGTTTAATGATGCATACAGCGAACAACTTTCCGAAGAACAAAAGAAGTTGGTAACTAACTATGTTTTTTCTTTTTCGGATAATGGTGTTGGGATTAAATCTTATTTGAATGAAGAAGTCAGCAGGCTCAAGGAAGAAGTTAAAAAGTCGTTAACGTTAATTGAAGTTAAAAAAGATTCAGACATGGTAAGAAAAACAAAAAGTGTTTTGGATTTTCTTGATAGCTTTGTATCAAAACAAAAGCTTTTAGAATCAGATATACAGAAGCTGCTTAAAATTCAGATGTTGGTTGATGAGGTAAACAACGATGGCAATTAAAATAACTGTCGGTGAACCACCTGTACAAGAACCAGTCATAGAAGAGCCGAAGGTTCCTCAAGCTTCCATGAGAATGAATGCTAGAAAAACCCTAGATGGTAATCTAGCTATTTATGATCATCTAGATATTGATATTGTAGTTATTCCAAAGAGTAACAAAGTATTGGCTTTGTCAAAAAATAGTATGTCGGATGAAGTATATGAAACACAGTCTAGGCTTTTTGACTATTTGGTTAAAAAGGGTGTAGTTTTACCTGAAACAGTTCGTGGTGGAAATGTTTATGGTTCACTTGAAGGCAAATATCCACCATCACAAAATGGTAAAGATCACGGACAAGTTGCTATTTTTACAATTGGAAAATTTATTGAGGAAGAAAAGCCTTATTATGAATCTATTGATGCGATGGAAGATACCATGGAAGATTGGTGGCTTGGTGAAGACGACGAAGAGACAACAGAGTTTGGAGAAGTTCCCCAAGCTCAAACTAAGGGCTCCATACCCAAAGGCAATCAAACCCACGGCCATCGAGTATATGAATCAAAAGAGTAGTTAATGTCTCTGATATATTTTATTTTTTGTGCCTATGGTCTAACCCAATTGTTGTGTTATGGAAAAATATTCGATAAAATTAGACCTTCTTTCTATATGTTTACCTGCCCCATGTGTATGGGATTCTGGGCGGGCATATTTTTATTCAGTATAAACCCTTTAACAGAACTATTTAGCTATGAATATAATTTTGTCAATGCACTGTTGCTTGGCTGGTTATCTTCTGGTACTTCTTATGTATTTGTTACACTATTTGGTGATGATGGAATTAACATAAGCGGCGATAATAAACTTGAACTTAGTGAGGTTAAAGATGATGAGTAAAAAATGGATGCTACAACCGGTTCGACGTTGTTGTAAGGGACGAATGCTTTACCCCGTATAATACGGGGCTATCTTTAGGAGTGATTTATGAATCAAAAATACTTATTAAGAGAATATTACGAGCTTTGTCCCAACGGGACATGCCAGGACTTACTCAGCGAAGAAGAAAAAATGGATGTTAAAGAGAACAACGCTTTGTATCTTTCTGGAGTTATGCAGAGAGCAGATTCTCAAAATGGAAACGGAAGAGTGTATCCAAGAAAAGTCCTTAATCGAGAAGTAAAGAACTATGAAAAAATGATTGTAGAACGCCGAGCACTCGGAGAACTAGATCACCCAGATGATCAAGTGGTGAATCTGAAGAATGCGTCACATATGGTTACTGGAATTTGGTGGGAAGGTGATGACGTTGTGGGCAAAGCCAAGGTTCTTAATACGCCTTCGGGTCAAATTTTAAGATCTTTGGTCGAGAGTGGTGTTAAATTGGGAATTTCATCAAGAGGTATGGGATCGGTTCATGAAAGTAACGGAGAAACAGTAGTTGAAGATGATTTTAATCTTATTTGCTTTGATTTTGTCTCTGAACCTTCGACACACGGGGCTTTTATGATGCAGGAAAACAAACAATCAAATATTATTACCAAATCAGATAGAATTAATCGTATTTTGAACGACATTGTGGGTGATGAATGAAAAAATCAGAATTAAAAAGCATTATTAAGCCTATTGTTGAAGAATGTGTACGTGATGTGCTCTTTAAAGAGGGTGTTTTGTCCTCTATTGTGTCTGAAGTGATGATCGGAGTCACAGGACAACAAACAATCACTGAAAATAAGCCTTCAAGACCTTCTGCTCCTCCAGTTGCTTCTCAAAAAAGTGATTTGCGGAGAAATAAAAAGAAACTTATGGATGAGATAGGCAAAGAAGCCTTCGGTGGTGTGGATTTGTTTGAAGGGACAACACCAGCACCAGCACCACGAGGTGCATCGGGTCATGGTGCTCTTAAAGATAGAGATCCCAATGATCCGGGTGTAAATATAGATGGACTTATGGGTGTTATGGGTGATACATGGAAAATATTAGCGAAAGGAAAATAATTTATGTCTAAACATGGACCATCATTGGTTTCTGTTGTGTTAAAGAGGGCTGAGTCACAACAGTCGCTATTGAAGAGATTTTTAAAGAAATGCAAAAAAGATAACGTTTTAGAAGAGATTTTTAAGAAAGGCAATACAAGACGATATTATAAAAAATCTGTCAAAGAAAGAATGAAAAGACAAGAAGCAGAACGACGCAGGCGAGCAGAAGAAATGAAATTAAAAAAGAGAAGCAAAAAAATAGGACACTCTAGTAGTTCTTAGTAGTATTTTGTGAATTGCTTAACTATTTATTTTAGTTACGGAGAATATTAATAATGCCTTATAATCATAGAACAGTGGGTTTAAATAGTGCTGGTGCATATCAAGTTTCTGGAGCACCTTTCTTAACCGGCGCAAATGTTCCACAAAGTTCGGCTACAATTGATGGTGCCAAAGTTTCGTTTCCTACGGTTACTAAATCGGTAACCATAATTAATAAAAACAATAGTGTTGATTTGGTAGTTCATTTTGCAAGCCGAGTTAATCCGAATGTCATGACAGCTAAAAGATATATTACTTTAGCTGGGCTAGATAGTTCGATGACTTTTAATGTTAAATGTAGGGAAGTCTGGATCTCTTCAGCAACTACGGGAACAGCAACCGGTTCATTTGAAATGTTAGCAGAACTCACACCAATTAGTCAGCCATTTGATTTAAGTGGATCTATAGATGTGGCAGGTGCATAAAGAGTATTGGAGGAATAAATGAGTGAATTTTCGAG
>Ga0080013_1004247_pt1 | contig 14258 bp, 24 predicted proteins | sample ETNvirenome_6_85_FD_69236 | JGI IMG/M metagenome (GOLD analysis project Ga0080013, IMG submission 69236) | Marine viral communities from the Pacific Ocean - ETNP_6_85 (SPADES assembly) (version 2) | ecosystem: Environmental > Aquatic > Marine > Oceanic | place: Pacific Ocean | collected 2013-06-19
CATCTTCAGAACCTTCATCAGAAAGTTCAATCTTATCAATTGAATTAAGAATAACTCTAGCAACTGAAAGAGCCACATCTAAAACAGATTTTGTATTTTCCAACCGAGATATATTCCATAATCCAATAAGAGAATAAATTTCTTTAAGACCTTTAAGAGCACCTAACTGTTTATTTTTATTATGGAGGTTGATAATTCTAAACATATAAGAATCAATATCTTCAACTCTAAATTCAGAACTCAATAAACCTTTATCTACATTCTTTGAGTAGAAATACTTATTGTACATTGAATGATAATAACCTTTGTAACCTGGAGAAGATTTAAATGTATCAGTATCAATTCTCCTATCTTCAACATAGTTAAGAATATTTTTAACCATACTAATAACATTAGATTTGGAAACATTTTTATTTTCACCCATAACATAAAGTTCGGCTGGTATTTCCATTTCTAATTGTTTTAGAAGATTAAAATCTGATAACTTAATGTGAGAAGCTTCGTGAAGAGCCAAACCAACAGCTACATCAAAATTCTTCTCATTAAGGTTAGAACCTATAACAACTCTTTTACCATCAGTAAAAGATTCTTCATTATTATTAAATGAAACTGGTATATTTTCACCAGTAACAATATTTACAAAATTACCTATTGCTCTTTTGTAACCTGCCAAAGCAACTATATCTTTACCCTTTGGTGTTTCGGTATCTAAACCTAAAAATTCATCTACATTACTATCTGAAGATGTATCCCAAAAAGAAGAAAAGTTGTTTGTTTGTTTAGAAGGGCCACTACGGAATGTAAAACCCTTTGAATCAAAACTCATAAAACTCCCTTTGTTATTTAATTTCTCTTTTATCATCTACTATAATATACAGTGAAAATGCAATGTAAAACAAGCCTTTTTAGGAATTAAATTGTAACAGTATGTAACAATTAAAGTATTACTTTAAGTATTTTTTTATCTTTTTTAGTTCTTCAACAGACATAGATTGAAGTTGTTGTCTGGAGAATTTTGGTTTTAGTGGTTGTGTTATTCTATTGTCTTTTAGATGTTGGGGAACTTCCCTTCCCAACATATCATTGATACTCTGAATATCTTGAGGGCCATTTATTATATCTCTTAATATTTCTCGTTGTTCCACTTCAGTCATTCCTGGTGGTGGTTTGTGTTGGCTAGCAGCATCTCTCCCACACCCATTATTTCCAGGTAAGTTACAACAGGTACCCGCAAGAACACAATTAGCTAATGTTACAATATCTAGTACATTAAATCCACCATCTCCATTTAAATCAGCGGAACATTCATGACCCCATGCTACACAAGTGCCTGCTAATACGCAGTTGGCAAGTGTGACAATATCCAAAACATTCCAGGCACCATCATCATTCAAGTCGCCTAGTGTGCACGGAGGAGGAATCCATTCCTCCAATCTACATCCCGCGTCATGAAATTTAGTACCCGCTATACAATTATTATTACTTACTGTATTACAATTAAAAATTTTATTTCCACACCCGGGTTGCATGTAGCATTCCGTGTTCGGGATTTCGGGATTTCCACCTGTACAACAATTAAAGTCATGTATATCAATACAATGAGTGTTTTCAAAAGTGTCACCAGTACCTCTATATGTATTTGGATGACAAGCCGGTTTATAAGCAGCAAAGTTTTTTAGACCACAACCGATTCGGTGACGGTCTGGATCATAAACAGTCCAATCAGCATTTGCATATCCGGAGAACCAGTCATCGGGTTCTACAAATTCAATTGGACAGGCGTCACCGTCAAACGCTATATAATTACATGCGGAGGTCTTCATACTTTTATATTTTAAAAATTGATTAGGAGTTTCATCCCCCCCGCACCATGCATTGTCTTGACACCAGCTGTTACCACCCATAAAATTAGGAGTACCGCCTTCATCTATATAAGTAGTAAATCCACCCCAAGTTGCATATCCTGATATTATAGTAGGATATTCATCATCAGATACCATCCAGTAAAAGTCATCATATTGGTCACTATTACCGCTAACCGGCTGCCAGCCACCTTCTGGATTACCGTTTTTACGATATATGCTATAAAAATAACCATTACAACAACCATCTTCATTTCGGACATCTTGTTCAGGTACAGATGTGTCAACCGGATTAGGTATCTGTATACCCGTATAATCACAAATTGGATATGCAGGACAATCATTTAAACTATAATCTTCACAATAAATTTCACCACCACACACTTCTGTGAGACATATACTATTCCCACCACAGATACCACAAGCATCCCATTTATGATCCCATCCATCACATAAGCGACCTTCAGAATATGTACCGACATAGTCCACAATAAATTTATCACCACCACAAGTTCCGTAGTCATCATAAAAATCATTTACTTCCAGTTGGTATTCATTACAGTCACAAGTTGCATCAGAATAGAAACCATCTGCATCTAATTCGGTTTTAACCCCATTACAAACACCACAGTTATCAAGTTGAGATGAGCCCTCACATACACCAGCACAGTCTAGACTCTTGTTACAATCAGTACCACAAAGACCCCTATCCCCTGTTTCTTCGTAACAGTGCTCGCAGTCTTCATTCCCACCATCACATACGTTGCACCCATCTAAGTACCATGTGACCTCACATGGGGGTTCTTCACCTTCAGGAGTACATCCGTAGTGATCTGGACCACCACATTCACCACAAAAATTTTCTACAGCAGAACCACCACATACTCCAAGACAATCCAGAATTGAGATTTTCATACTACCATCTACATCTGTGGCACATGCACATACCTCTGACGCCCAGGTACTTGAATCATCCTCATCATAATAATAATCAGTACCACCACATACACCACAGTCATCTTTATTCGTATCACCAAAACAGTTACAAGTGCCGTCGGCAAACCAACCGTCAGAGCCTATTACTTCATCGCTACCTTCACAAGTTGGGCAATCATCGTATGTAAGATTATCACCATCACATGCACCATAACAATTTGTACCATCCCATTCTTCTCCATTTTCCTCAAAGTACTTTAGTCCACCGAGACAGTCACTCGCTCTATGAATTATTACGTCAGCGGGGTTGCTGTATTGATGATAGGAACATGATGTACTATCCATACAACCTACAATAGAATTTTCGTGAATATTATCATTATCCCAATGCAATGGACATTTACCTATTTCCGGAAAACTACTATCGATTCCCAAATCATAACAAGGGTTCTGCGGAGGAATATCCCCTGAGTACTCGACTACTATAACAGCTCCGTTTGATAGACTACATTGTTCTTCTATGGTGAGGTCACTTCCCTCGAGTGTTAGATAGTCGCAATCAACACCAAAATCATGAGTATCATTCCACCAATCGTACATACTATCGATATAACAACACATAGAGTAAGTGTTGTCGCGACTATTTGATATTGATTTGTTTCGTTGTAACTGTGACATTATTTAATAACTTAATTTATATTTTTCATTATTTTGATGCATCATGTTGCTCTCCTGATATATTTATATAATATAAATATAAAAAAAAATCAAAAAATACTTCGTTCTATACTCAACGACACTATTAGTAGTCTTTTTTTATTTATTTTAAATTAATTTTAAATCATTATCTACAATCAAGTTTAACCAACTTGATGTAACTCTATCTGTTAATGATTCTAATAAGATTGAATCTTCTTCGATCCAAGGAAAGTATCCCTTCACCCATTTGTTTTTAACACGCCACATATCTCCATGTTCCATTATTCTATTTTCTCCTCTGGGTGATTTACCTTGTAGTTTAATTCTTTGGTCAATACTAAAACTATCTAAATTCATTATCCCACTCCTAATGATTATGTGTTAGTTATTTTTTAGGTGTTTGACTGTTGCCAGGTGGTTTTTTTATTCCAGCCTTTTTGAGAGTTTGCTTTAAAGTTTTACTTTCTTCTTCTTTCTTTAAAGTTCTATACTCATCATAGTATAGTTCAAACTTTTCTTTAGGTGTAAGTTCGTGATCTATTCGTAACTCTGATAGAAACTTCTGTAATCCATTTCTTTTAATTTTATCTCTATATCTAGATTTTTTAGATTCTTTATCCCAACCATCTATAAATGAATCAAATTGTTTTATAAGTTTCTTCCATTCTGCTTCAGACATATCTTCGGGGAAGTCCATACGGATATCTTTACGGAATGTATCAATAGTATCCCATCTATCTTTTAAATCATCTGAAGATAATTTATCTTTATCATCTGAATCTTCCAAATCAAAACCATCAAGACCATTCATTAATTCACTTATCATCCAATTAATAAAATTGATTCTATGTAAATCATCCGGTTTATTACCAGACGCAGCTTCAAACTGAATCTCATCAAGAAACTCAATTATATTCTTCACTATATCATCTGGTATGATCTTATATTTCATCATTACTCCGAATCTCCCACAGTTTAATTTATATGTCTTTATTATAAATATATCGTTAATTGAATAAACGATACAAAATTATTAGTTGTAATCCAAGAGTTGTAAAAGCTAATATTGTTCTAATAAACTCCATTATATGATTATAACGATTTAAGCGTCTTTCAAATCCGTTTCTTTTCTTTGGGTATGGCGTAAGTACTTCTAAACCATTAACCTGTTTAGTCTCTTTTTTATTTGAACAGCTACACTTAGACTTATTGTGTTTCCACTTTAGTTCTTTCATCTACTACTTCTCCTACCCGCTTGTTTCTATTACAAAAATATAACTCTGTTTCTAATGTATGTACTTGTGTTAAAAATGAATTTCTATCAACTCTCATTCTATCAGCAAACTCTTCCAATTCTTTTCTTTTCATACCTTTGTATTCACACATAATAAGTTTATCTTCTAATGGTTTAATCATTTATATATCTTCCTAATTTAATCATAAGACTATCTGGTTCTTCTATAATAGGTTCTACAATTATCTCTTCACTATCAGCAATCTCCTCGATATATAGAAATCCTATTTCCAAATCTCTATCTAACTTGTCTATACGAGATTGCCAATCAACTGTAGATTCCACCACATCTATTTCAATGTCGTGTGTATGTAATGGCCAGTATATTATCTGTAGTATGTATGGGTCATATAAATATAATCCTATACTTGTATACCATACTGTAAATAAGGAACTGAACCATTTAAATATAAATCTCTTATCGTTTTCCTTTGGCATAATACCTTGCTCCAACCAGTCCTAATATTGTAAGTACATCTTCAGCCACATCTTCTACCTCATCGAGACTACTCAATGTATTACCTTCGTTATGTTTATTTATTAATACCTCTACAACTTTATATTTTGTAAAGTTATGTATCTGTTCTAACTGATGTTCTGTCATTTTGTTTTGCTCCTATAAAAAACCCACACTCCAATGTTAAGTGCACCTATTGCTAGATTGAATAGTGAATCATTGTTTACATAAAAATATAGATTTTGGAATCCAATTGCTAAATTTAACCATAGTATATATTTTAAATATGTTTTCTTTTCTTGTGTCATAGTATTGTGTATTCCCCCCAATTAGCCCATCGTTCACAAATTAATTTGTGTTTACAGCAAAAGGATTCTAATTTTGATCTCATGTAATCAGAGTTACCAGTTATAACTTTTAGTGGTGGTTTATTGAGGAAAATAAAATTCTCTAATAACCTTTCAACCTCTTCATGTCTAACTCCGTGTAAGTCTAAAACCTTCATATATAAATATATCTATACTCCTAATATTAGTGTGGTTAATATCACAACATCTAAAATATTTAATACATCATCTCCATTCAGATCACCTTCTGTAATATATGAACCATCAAGTATATAATTTATAACCATAACAATATCTATAACATCTACTGAACCATCTCCATTGATGTCACCATATAGTGTGAGGTAATCCAATCCATACTTCTGTGCTCTGAATGTATTGTTACTACCATAGTGTTCCCATACAATCTCTTTGTCGTATGTAACCTCAAACATATATCCAGCAGATGCAACGGATACAAATGTGTTTCCGTTTGGTAATCTAAATGCCCCACTCTGTTTGGGTGCGTAGAAGTTATCTCTAAATGTCCATATAGGTTCAGTAGGTTCCCAAGCTTCTCCGTCTTCTATATAGTAATCGTCTGGTGGTCTAAACTCTATAACTTCTGATGTGTCGTTCTCCATTCCCATTCTACTATTGTTATTAAATAGAATTAAATTCTCCTCACCTGGATATCCTATAGGTATCTCATTAACTCCGTGTTGAGCCTCTAACATCTTATCGTTATCATCCCCCCTTCCGTAGTTCTCTGGGTTTCCCCATCTGTAAAGTATATCACTACTACCACCCCACTCTATAACATATATCTCACACCAGTTACGGGAAGACAATAGTATCTCACCGAACTCATTTAGGCTAACAGTATTAAAGTGATTCCAATCTATTTGAGGATAGTCAGCGTTCTCATAGAATGTATATGGGTTATCTAACTCACCTGTATGTTCTGATACTTTCCATATCCATACCAAGTTAGCTCCATGCATTTCATCTGGTTCTATCTCCAATACTACATCGGGTCTAAATCCATCTATATTTTCCATAGCAAGAGCAAGTATAGTTCCGTTAGGTGTAGGTTCTATGTCATGATGTAACTGATACTCCCAATCACATATCCAATCCCACAATATAGTTCCATCCCAATCGTAATGTATTATTCTACCACCACTAGCAGCAACGGTGGGGAGTACAACATCTTCTTGTTTACAAGGATATATAAGTGTACTATCGGGTTGTAAGTAAGCCATTGATGCTGGTTGACAATCTGCATACCATTCATTAATAACATTCAAATCGTTGTCAATAAGATATGTAGTATAATCAGGGTCACCAGTATATAGTGTATACCCATCAAACACATTTCCATATGCTAAACCTATAAGTAATATTAACAATTTCATTTAGTTATACCAATTTTATATTGAAAAAATAAAGTAGTAGGCCATTCATTACCACCAGTCCAACCTTTAGCTATTCTACTTGATGGAATAACTGTCATTCTAACTGCTACATCGTCTGTAATATATAAAGCTAAATAAGGAAACATATATAAAGTAGTAATTTGTTTATCTGAATTGTAGTTCTTATTCATTATACCAAGTGAAAATCCCCAGTTAACAATATTTATGATTTCGTTTTCTCTTCCCATACCGATATACCAGGAGAATTTATTCCAACTATCCAAAAATGTACCTCCTGAATAAACTAAATCTTTTTTATTATCATAGCTTTCGTATCCTATACCCCAGTTATTATTATTACAATCATCATCACAATAATTATAATCATTAACATTGTGGTGATATGAATTACCATTTATTACTAAATACGAATCAGGTGTATTGGGTGTAAGAAAACTAAAAAGTATAATGATATGTGTTAAAAATTTTTTAATCATATAGTCAGCCACTCTAATTGTATAGTTGGGTAGTTGTACTCTCGATGTGATTCGAACACATAACCTACAGGGTAGAAACCTGTTGCTCTATCCAGTTGAGCCACGAGAGCATTATTTCTTTTTCCGTTTAGGTTGAACTTCCAACTCAGTAATCATACTTTGTAACTCAGCCCTTTCTACTAATGTAATCTTACCATTAATACTAAGTGCCCTGAGATACGCAATGGTAGGAATGTAACCCCACTCTTTATAATATGCTAATATCTTATTCTTCATCAAAATCAATCCATGTAACTATCTCACCTAATATAACAACAAACGCTCCAATAGGTGCTGTAATATATACCCACATAAGTGTACCTATTACTCTTAATAGTAACCCATAGGTATGTTGATCTCTCTTCGATAAGAATTTAGAAAACCACATTAGTCCATCCCAATACACCCATTAACCAACCTACATTACCTGTATCACCGAAATCCCATTTACTATTGTATAAGTTAAGTAGGTAGTTTACCCAACATAGTATCATTGTAAATACCTGTATTCCATATATCCATTCCATCTTTATTTCTCCTATTTATTAAGGTTATTATTACATCCACTTAGATAACTTCTCACTAAATTCTTTTTTTATTTTTTCGTTTCTAGCAGTCCACCCACCACGAGCAACTCCTGTATTAGACTTTTTAATTGAACATACTTTACAATTATCTTTATATGAAACTTTGCTATCTTTCCTTTCAACTATATCATGAAACCTCAATAGAGTATTTCTCCATTTAGTTTTGATAACCTCATCACACTCTACACATTCCAATGTAAATGGTCCCCAATAACTTTCTGGGAATGAATAGTGTTTATTAGATTCTATTAACTGTCTTTCTAATGAACCTCTAATATTTGCTATAGGTAAGTTATATTCATCTGTCCAAATACTATGAAATATTTTTAATATTATATCTCTACCACCCATCATATATGAACCATACATATCCCCAATTGGTTTAGTTATATCAATTGGTATTTCCCAATCTAAACTTAATATTCTTTCTTTTAATAAATCATATAACATCTTTTCTCTATCAGGAGTAATCCAAGCTTTCTTCTCACATGTAACCCCACAATAATCTTCAGGTTCATCAGCATTACTCTTATGTTCAAAATATTCTTTATTACAATGAATGCATTCACTATCTGGTGGTTCAGGTACTTTTGGTATGTGAGGTGGATTAAGTCTATTATATCTACTCAAATCAATATCTTGTTTTGAAGCTTCCCTCAATACATCAGGTATTATCTCATCAATCCAAGTATCACTTTTTGAACCATTCTTAGTTTGTGGTAATAATTGCAAGTTATCTATATGTGATATAAGTTGTGGATTTATACCTCTATAGAATGCATGTATAACAGCCCACTTATGATCTAATTGATAATCATTATCTGGATCCTTCCATTCCTTAAACATTTCTGGATTATGTAATCGTAAATGATATACAGCCCAAGCAGTTACAAGTCTTCTGTATTCTTTGTAGTTTTCTAACTTATGGGCTTTTACCTTAACCCACTCCACACCCATCTTTTTGAATTTCTCATCTAATATAGATTGGGCTATATTACTTCTATTATTCACATGACATTCTACTGTACAATAGTGTTGTTTATTATAATTTTTTTTACCCGAATGTTCTAATAGTTTTTTTCTTATCCCAAATTCAGTATTACAATAACTACAATTAGTAGTAGTCCAATATTTTAAATCTTTTTTATATAGATCTGACTTTGTACAAATTCTATCTATCCTCATAACCATTCTCCTTATCTTTTAACCCCATGTAGTCCTTTTGTTTTACAAACAGGACTCCTTCGGAGTAGTTCAACGAAACATCTTTTAGTTAGCTCCTTATTAGGATTATCTCTCAAGTGAGGAGGAACGCTTAAGTCACCTTGGGTTGTTACCCATAGGTGGGTGAGCTGTTTTCTATTTAAGTCTTTTAAGTTCATTATATAATTTAATACATTATTAGTATATAAGTCAAGCCATATTAATTGCCTATAGTGAAAAATCTAGTAGCGATTTGTATACAGGTCAGACGAGTTAAAGTAATACTTTAAGTGGACCGAAAAAACGAATGAAGATGTGATTTATAAGCCCCCTTTATGTCACAAAAAAAAATAGGGGATGGGAAAGGAATTAACCCACCCCCCGTATGAGAAACCGAATTTAGGCTTCGGTAGCCTCTAATACTTCTTCTTCATTGAAAAGGTCATCTGACGATCCGTCATCACAAAATTTTTGAACAATCTGCTTCACAAAGGTTCTTTCAGAGTCAACACCACCGGCAGCGTCATATTGAGGATAGATACTAACTTCAGCAGCTTCTGGTAATGAGAACCCATCAAATAGTAGACCTGCCAACTCCACCGTTGTTCTCGTACTAATACCACTACCTACTCTAGCCGTATCACTATTAGCCTCGTTTCGTGTTAGACTAGCGATTTTAGCCACGTTACCTAATACTTCTGAATCTACGTGAGGGAACATATAAGTTAATAGTTCATTTTCCTCTGATTCATTTAAGACATCCATTTCAACAATAGTGAACCTATCCATTAGAGCCTTATCCATAACTCTGGTGGAAGTATATTCATTACCTATATTAGCCGTAGCTACAAAGGTAACACCATCAGCCACCTTAATAGTCTCTTGACCATCTGATTCATCTAATCTTAAATATCTCTGACCATAGTCGAGAACTGTCATTAGTATGTTCCAAGCGTCTGGGTGTGCCCTTGATAGTTCATCTAATAGTATAACCGCGTTTGGTGTTTGAATAGCCTTAACAAATACTGACTCCGAAAAGTAAGTTCCTGATTTTTTTTCAAAGTGTACATTACCTATTAAAGTAGCCCGTGGATCCTGAGTAGCTCCTAAATTGAAGTAAAAGTCGGGCCTGTCTAAACTATTGACTAACGCCTTTGCAGCCATAGTCTTACCACAACCAGCAGGACCAGTCATCATAATGTTTTTTCCTCTAACCCCTGACCTAACCAGGTATTTCCATTTAAGTTCGTTCATCATCAAACCTGTAGGTTTAAGAGAGTAACTATTATGTATAAAATTTAATACTTCAGCATGATCAGTAGGTACATCTACTGAAGTCATATCAGGCATAACCGGAGTAGTAGTAGCCTCAAACATTTCCATCGGAACTTTCCACCAATATATCCTACCATTTTTTCCTTCACGCCTCTCAAGCGCCATACCTTTTTTAAACGCACCCTTACGAGTACCCGTTCCTATATCTGATGTGTATTTAGTACCATCAGAAGAGAAAGCGTTGTAACGATTTCCCGACATTTCTATTTTTACTATAACTGATTTATTCATTAATTTTCCTTTTTGATTTATGTTTAATTTCTCTTTCATCTTACACTATAAGCTACGACAAAAATGCAACCTGAGTCAAGCCTTTTCGCTAATTAAATTGTAACAGTATGTAACAGTTAAAGTAATACTTTATGTCATATGTAGTCTGACATGACGCTCTAACTGCCACTATCTTTTTTATATATATATACCCCATATAATTTACGACACTTTAGGCATATAAGTCAAGCCTTATTTTATAGAGGAGAGAATTTTTTCGGCATATCTTATATAGTTAGAGTAATCAATCCTAGCATTATTTGTATTATACAACTATTTCGTTAGGGCTAAAAAAAGGGGCCTCAAAAGGAGTAAAGAGACCCCCAAGCGAATGTAGCAAGAAAGGAAGAAAGTGCTACATTCTAAATAAATGTGGAGAGAGAACCGGGAGGGACCAGTATTATGTCGTTAAACACAGGACCTGGTATGCCGGTATCTCTCTAATTGGAGCGGAATTAAGGAACTGCCCCTCACCCTCTGAACTGGTATGTCCAGCGAATCTCTCTTGATTCTTATTCCGCAAACTTTTCAAATAACAGGCGGTTTCGGTTTTCAGAGTTAAACCACCAAAGACTCTGCCTGATTCGTTATTTTTTTAAGTTGATAACGACTCGCGTGAGAAAGAACAACCATTAATCTTATACTACAATATAAGGCTTTTTTACTATACAAAACAAGCCTTTTTTTAATTATTTATGTGATATTTTAACCCCTTTTTCATCACATTTATGTGATATTTTAGCCCCCTTTTTGTCACATACTGTCAAGCCCTTTTTTGTAACAGTGTATTTCTATGGGGAAAATTTTAAAAGCTTGATATGTATGTGTACTATAGTTTAATCACTATTTAATTATAAGTTAAGTCATACTTTATCCGTTTACACTATATGATTTCACCACTCTTCACCATTTTAACCCACAATCCCCCAACCTTATATCATATCATCGGTGGTTTAGTATATCACAGTCTAATTCGGTTCGTTTTCATCCATCAGTTTATCTACATCATCCTGTAGCCTCTTCGCTATCTCGTTAGCATCACAGTTAAGGTCTATCATCATCTGTCTAAACACCATACCGTCTGCCACTGCCTTTGTTCTTGTAATGAATTGAATACCTAACATTATTATAAACATTAACCCTAACTCTATCCAAGTTAGATGCTCTCCCATTATGTGTCCTATAATAAAGTATAATAGGCACTGGAATATAGTTAGGTTAGTTCTACTACTCAGAAAGTTTGTTAATGTTATTTTACCTTTTTTAAATATTCCCATAATAATTCTGGTTTCTCCAGTGCTTCAAATTTATATTTTCTGTGAAATGTGTTGTGACACTTCCAACACAATACTACTCCGTTGTCCCGCTCATATCTTTTTTCAGGGAACTTATCCCAACTATATACATGATGGGCATGGAGAACTCGTGTTGTCTTACGCCGTTTGTTACACTTTTCACATACATAATATTTACTTAATCCCTTCTTTGCTTTGTTGAGTTCAAATACATTCTTTCGCCATACCTTATAACGTATTTCACCTTTTGAACTACGCCACCTATTTCCCGGTTTGAATTTCAATTTCGTACTTTGTTAGATACCTACAATCACCACACCAATGAGGCTTACATTTGTGGTCACTATAGACGACTTCATGGTCTTCACAATACTCTTTTGCGTTTAGTTGATGGTATGTATTGTTAAACATTAACATATCACGTTTTTCATTTTCTAATATGTCTTGACCACAAGTCTTACAAAACTTTGTCTTTTTCTTTTTAGATGAGCGTCTCTTCTTTTTAGGCTTTTCGACAGTTATCTCTTCAATGTCATCGTCAACGATGATTTCTTCAATTATGTCGTCTTTGTTGTCGGAAGGGAGGCTCATTATCTTCCTCCCAAAAATTTTTCACACATCTATAACATCTCCATTTTTTGCTACTCCATCCATAGCTCTTTCATTTAAACTCATTGTTGTAAAACTACCATCCGTATCTTCATGGGATAAAGTGTAAATCCACTCTCTACCTCTACCCATACGATATTCAGCTATACGCCATTCTTTATTGTTAATTGATATCATTTCATCTAGTTTATATTTCATCATAATCCCCTCTCCATAGCAAATAAATCTTCTAACTCAGCCACCACCATTTCTGCTATTTTCTTTTTAGTTTTTAAACTGAATATGTCAGCATCTTCCCAATATTTGAGAGATCTTACTACCTTTAATTCAGCTTTCATTCTTTGTTGTTTAGTCATTTTATCGTGCGAAAAATAAAAACATACTTAACATTATAAGTTTGTCTAATATCCATAGGACTATTAAGATTGTTAACTTCCTATCTACATTTAATTTCATAACCTACTTTCTCCCTTAATATCATACTACCTTTCGGCGGTCATCTTTCTATTCGTTTATTTTAAGATTGATTGCTGTTAGACCAATCGTATGATAATTTTCCCGCTGTTTATGGTATTACATTAGTTGCAACTGGACCTCGGTCACTTGTTCCAACTTGATATGTAACTGTTTGTTCTTCTGTGAGAGTTTTGAATCCTTCCATTAGAATTCCACTCATGTGTACAAATAAATCTGATCCACCATTTGATGGAGTTATAAATCCGTAGCCTTTTTTATTATCGAACCATTTAACGGTTCCTTGTTGTGTTTCTGCCATGTTACTTTACCTCTTTGTTTCTTGTTAATTGGTAGTATTCAGTTAATCACCTACTCGTTATATCTCTTCAAACCTTACGGTAACCCCAATGATTACTTTCAGTTTGACTAACCTATCCTACCCGTCTTTGTTTTGACTATGTTTATAATAGTGCTGTCGGGTTAAATAAAACTATTTCAAATAACATTTGTATATATAAATATACAACTATTTATAAATACAATACAACTATTTTTTAAACTTTTTTTCCTACCTGTGTTCTTTTTGTAGATACTACAGGTTTTGTTTTAACAGTAGGTTTTTCTGTATTTTCCTTCTTTTCCCACCATTGAGAATCTGCTACTGGTGTACCCTCTCTTTTACTACCAAGCTCACGCATTTTCTTGTCACGTCTTTCCTGTAACCATTCACTATGAGACCTAACCAATTTCATGAGTCCATTCTTTTTTCGTTTCCATAAATTGTGTTTACTTACTGCCATTATTTTGTTTCCTCATATATTCTTTAAACCATTTGTTTAAAAACAATCTGTAATCAAACCATTTATATTTTTTACTTACTGCCATTATTTTTTCTCCAAATTTTCTTTTAAAAAAGCAACTGCTTTCTGTATTCTAATATACATGCTTCACGTATCACTTTCAAGTATTTTAATA
>Ga0080013_1004249_pt1 | contig 14257 bp, 12 predicted proteins | sample ETNvirenome_6_85_FD_69236 | JGI IMG/M metagenome (GOLD analysis project Ga0080013, IMG submission 69236) | Marine viral communities from the Pacific Ocean - ETNP_6_85 (SPADES assembly) (version 2) | ecosystem: Environmental > Aquatic > Marine > Oceanic | place: Pacific Ocean | collected 2013-06-19
TGTTTCTAGAACTGGACTTTCAAATGTTTGGTTTGTAATGAACCCTCGATATTCCCAACTCGTTGAATTACTCCCAACATTCCCAGCAGTATCGTTTGCATAAAAGGTTAATTCGTGGAGTGGGAGTGTTGCGAGGTTTTGAAGTAAGAGATCCCCTCCACTCGGGACCATACCATTTCCTGAATTGTATAAGGTAGCCATCTCTGAGATACTAAGTTGTCTATCCCACAAACTAATTTCATCCAGCTTACCATCCCATCTGTCGCCTCTTTCAACTCCATTGTAATATTTAACCCCCAAAACTACTCCATCATTAACTGAACCATCTAATGCTGTCCCATCAATTATACTCGCCTCCAAATTACCATTAAGATAACCATAAGCCCCAGTAGAGTTGGAAACAAATGTCATCATATACCAAACACTTCCATCATAAGTCATTTGCGTAGAACCAGTTGCATCTGATGTTGCACCTCCCCTGTGTTGTCGCATATATAGTTGGTCGCCACTCGTTCCTAACATAAATCGCAAATTCCCTCCTGTATCAACATATTGTGCAATCGCATAATTATGTCCAGATGCCTCCTCTGTTGTAACCCATAAATTTACCGAAAAATCATTTGTTAATAGAGGTATTCCAAAATCATCGACATACTCTGCACTCCCATCATCAAAATCAAAAGCATCGTCTATAATTCCAGTAACCCCTCTTGTTGCCCCATTATTAGTTCCATCATAATTTTCAAGGTTATCAACAACTGCCCCACTCGATTCATCCAACTTGTAATAAGCCAATAATTGTTCAATTATCTCACAACTCCCATCAGTTCCAAAAGTAGTATTAACACCATTATATTCATACCAGCAAGTGTCTAAATTAGTATCGGTTATAGTAAAGTTGATGTCTTGTGTATTTCCGACTTCTTTGAATAAATCAAACAGAGTTCCATTCGCTGGTGTAATTATATCTATAATTGGATTTGTCGTATCAATACTCAAACTTCTATTTCCTGAAAAGAAACACTCCAAAGTATCACAACCCTGAACTCCCCAAATTATTCCATCTGTTATAGTTCTTGTCCAAGTTTTAGTATCTACTAATGATGATTGTGTTTCTATTGTATTTATTGCTCTTGTATATCCTGAGTTACTATTTCCATCTTTATTATAACCAGCAATATACCACATATCATTAACTTGTAATGGGTAAGTAGGTGTTTGGTCGTTATCATAATTTATGGTGTAACTTCCTCCACCATCATCAAACAATATGAAATAAGTTGTTGCAGAACTTACTATGTAATCAAAACTTGCAACTCCTCCCACCACAGGTGCTGTGTCGTAAGTAGTTGAACAAGCATAATCATCACAAATATAACCTTGTGTTGCAGTTCCACCACTTTGCAAAGTTACATCAGTTATCATAACACTCTCGGTAAAATTAACAGACATTCCAGTTTTTCCAGTTCCTGAATAAGTTGATGTTGGTAAGTGGTAGTTTTCGTTGTCTGTTAGTGTTGTTGAAGAAGTATTCCTTGCTCCCCAAACACCTGTTTCGTTTGTGTATAAAGTCATATTAACAAGTGTTTCCCCATCGTTTGCATAAGCAGTAGCACTAAAATCTATCGATGTTGTTGGAGAAACATACTCATTGGCAGGAGAGTTTAGAGAGGCAGTTCCATCAAAGGGGTAACTGCGTCCTATTCCTGAATTGTATAAATCTGAAACTTCTGTATCTCCTAATGTTCTATCCCACAAACCGGTTTCATCAATATAACTTACATCTGCCCCAACATTAGCCACAAACCTATTCCCTATGGCAAAACCATCTGCCACATTAAACCCTGTAATTGTATTTGTATCAGAAACATCAAAACTACCATCAATATATAATTTTCCTAACTCTGTTGAACCATTATAGGTAAATGTAACCATTGTCCAAACATTTAAAGGAATTACAGAAGTGCTTTCCACAGCCAAATCCCCACCAACTGAATATTTATCTATATATATTCTTGCTTTTTGGTTAGTTCTCAACGATATCCCTGCCCCAAAATCATTTAATGTTCCACTATCCCCCAACTCTGCAAGAGTATTATGGCTAACTGCTGACCCTATTCTTTTAACCCACAAGTTAATAGTAAAATCTGTGTTTTCATCTACTGATAAAACACCTGTTTTACTAAAATAATCTGAGTTCCCAAATACTCCTCTTGCCCCACTAATTATTCCAGTTTGCGTATCAATAGTTCCAGTTTCTGTTAAAGTGTGAGTGCCTCCATCAGAATCTATCGCATTCCCACTACCCTCATTCAACTTGTAATAGGAAACAATATCATCGACTAAAGCTGCACTCGCAAAACTCATTCCAATAAATATTCCTATTGCTAACACTATTGCCCACTTTATGAAACTCATGCTGTAAACCCTGTCCTCCTCGACATTATAATTATGATAGCCACGAATCCAGCAACCAGTAATATTGCTGGGAGAGCATTACTAAAGATTAATGATGAATATGTAAAGTCTTCGACTGTTGAATTTAATATTTGGTCGTTCATAGCTTCATCGGCTACATTAACTAATTGAGAACCGATGATTATAATTATTATAAATCCTATCGCTAAGAATACTATAAATATTGGATGATCCCTAAAGAATATTGAGGTAATCAACAGAGTAAGTATCAGCCCAAAGAACCCAATAGTAACCAACTGGTCAAATGCAGGTGTAATAAAATCATCCATATCTTCTATGGCTTCAACAGATTTGTTATCACTACCGAAAGCATCTTCATCTTTCAGTTCAACTGAAACATCATCCCATACTTTAGCCATTGGAACTGCGATTAAGTAAGTTATGAAAACTATGGTTAATCCTAATAATAAAAATCCTACAATAGCAAACGACTGTTGTCCCTTTTTATTCATCCTAAGAGAATCTCCTTGATAGCTGAAACAGGAAGTATCTCTACTTTTCTGTTTTTCTTTTCTAAAATGATGTCTTGTAGTTTGGGCATTGTTAGTAGTTTCTCGTTGGTAACTATTCCCTTTGCTATGATGCTCTCTTTAAGTTTTTCACATTCTTTAACTAAGTTCAAACTTAAAGTTCCTCTTTTAAACTTGGGCATAGGATTATAGATACTTCACCCTTTATATATTTATAGTTTAGTGAACACCTAGTGTTCACTTGGTGTTCACCACATTTAAATAGTATCTCACACCCCTTAAACTATCCTACTCGAATAATTGAAAGGAGGTAATCACTCAAATGAAACAAATGTTTAACAGAAAAGGACAACTTGGAAATCTTCAAGGAATTATCATGACACTAGTTGTTGTTGGTATTGTTCTAGGAGCTGGATTCTTTATTCTAGGAGAATTCATGGATGAAGCAGACGATTTAGGACAGCAATCAGCTGTTGATGGAGTTAACGCTACAATCGAGGCTCTTGACACAGTCCCTAACTTGTTACCACTAGTTGTATTGATTGCGATGGTTGTAATTATCCTAGCATTAGTCTTTACTATACCTGGTGCAAGAGGAGGAGCTTAAATGTTCTCCAAAAAAGGACAATTAGGTAATCTACAAGGAATAATTATGTCCCTTGTTGTTGTAGGTATTCTCGTGGGTTCTGCTTTCTTCGTTCTCGGAGAATTTATGGACCAAGCAGAAGATTTAGGACAACAATCAGCAGTTGATGGTATCAATGAAACTATTGATGCTATGGACACTATTCCAAACCTCTTGCCTTTGGTTGTCTTGATTGCGATGGTAGTTATTATTTTAGCATTGGTATTCACAATACCTGGAGCTAGATCAAGAGCTTAATCGTCAATCAACCATTGATTTTTTAGGGGGGTGTAAAAGCCCCTCTTTTTTTTTATAAAAATTACATTTCCAAAATTATATTCTATCTTTCCTGATAGAAACCCCTGCATTTGTTATCGAGGGATTTCAAATGCAGGGTATACTTCTATCAAGAGATTTTACAAAAAAGAAGCGAACATTATTTGTAGGTTTGAGTTAATGGATCAAACCCCTCGCCAAAGTTTTTCATCATCTTTCCCTTTCCAAACTCTCTAATAAAGGCAATCATCATAAAGATAAATGAAATTAGTCCTACAAAAGTAACCAAGAATAATACTGAAACATAAATTGAACTTTGTAAATCGCTAAGTCCTGGATATTCTAAAATATCTACCGAATACTGAAGTCCTAATTGGAGAGCATAAAGAACTAGGAAGATAGAAATGATTACAAACAATAATGCTAATGGATATGTCTTGGGATTGTTTGTGAATTTATATCCGAAGATTAAAAAGAAAAAGCAGATAGCCATAATGGATGCGATAATTCCTAGAGAAGCAATACCTTGCCCCTCTGAAAACACTTGTCCACTCTCAGTAACTCTAAAGAATAAATCGTCTGAAGTTCCACTTGTAGTTCCATTTGTGCAAACACCATTGTAGATATAAAACCCATTCTGAGTTATATTTTCCAAAGACAAGGCATACAATCCATCACCTACTCTGTCAGCTGCAGAGTTATTGAATAATAAACTTCCATTAGGATAGTTTACATTTAAATTACAGTCGTATGATGAATCGCACCTTGCCCCAGTATTGCCATCATTGCAACTGAATGTTAGTATGGGTGTTGAATTTTTTTCAAAGATGAATTCAGGTTCAACAGCACTCGCAAAACTCATTAAAAAAATTATTCCGAAGAATATTGAGAGTATTTTCATATTTTGCATATTATATTATGAATATTACAATTTAAATAATTTTACTATTATGCTTTTGTTATAAAGTATAGCACAATTATACCTGTAACCAAAATAAAGCCCATAGTTGCGATAGCAACTATCTGTGGAGATACTCTTTGGGAATTAAATATTTGGGCATAAGTTCCCAGTTCCATTTTAGCAGCATCCTTAGTAGTGTTATCCACAGGTTCAATTTCAATGGTATCTGTCTGCCAGTTGATAGTTTTCTTTGCTTGGACTATTTCCCCAATATTATATTGTAAGAAGTAAGCAGTATTCCCAGCCATATACTTTGGGTCAGGTAATTTATAAATATCTATAACTTGTCCTGGCATTATTCCATATCTAATCCTAAATACTTTCCTACCTTTCACGGTTACATAACCAGCTTTTCCAGAAAGAGTTTTACCAGTTGGGGCTGAGCTTTCCCAATCCTCTTGTCTTCGCAATGTAAGTTCTCCACGATACTTGTAAGTTACTGCTTGTCTAATTCCAAAGATAACCACTCCAACTACTACAAGAATTAAAAACATCCAGATAAATGCTCCGAACATTCCTGCAAGGTTTCCACCACCACCAGGAATAAACTTCTGAACTGCATCAAGTCCTGCTAAGAAAATCATTTCCTACCAAATGGGTTCATCTTTGAAATAAACCCTCTCCTTTTTATTTGTTCATTTTGTGGTGAGTCTGTATCTCTCATTGCCCTCTGTATCATTTCAGAGATTGTCTTTGTAACTGCACCTCTATCTCCTGCTCCAAGTGCTTTGAAGAAACTGGACATCATTAAACCAGCAGCTAAATTAATTATTAAACTAACAACTGCTTCATCATCTATTAAACATTTCTGTTCGCCCTCAAAAATAAATTTCTTTCTTTCATAATAAAAAATATAAACTAAATCTAATACCCACTTGTTTAGTATACGATAGATTAGTTTTTCATCAGCACGATAGTTAGAGTAAGTAGTAATTTGATTTGCTGCTGCTTTAACTTGAGTGATAAATATAGCAATACCTTTTTCGTTCATCATTCTTTCAAACTCAATATCAAACTTTCCTGTTCGAGGGTTCTTTAACTTCCCTCGTAGTTGCCAGATTATTTCTACCAAAGTATTCTGAGGATCTAACTCTCTTGCTAATCCTACTCTATCTGATTCAGAGCTATGGCCCCCAGAGTAATTGCTATAATCATATTCAGGTTGTTGTGTTTGTTGTTCCATTAATCGTAAAGGTTTCCATTACCAGTTAAAATATTCTCGCATAAAGTATAAGTTATTGCTTGTTCAAATGGGTCTGAGCAAGGTGGTTCACACATATAACTTACACAATTCTCGATTGTATATTCAGCAATTTCTTCAACTGAGTTATTGAGTTCTGTATAACAGATGTTTAAAAGTGAATCGTATTCGGTAATGAATTTTTCTAAGTCCTCTATTTCAACTTGTTTTTCACCTAAATCATTTTGATAAGCTGCGTGGTATTCTTTAACAGTTTTATCGAAGTAACCATAAGAACCAACGAGAATAAAAAATCCTACGACTACTACACTTATTAAAATAACTACTGAGATAATGTAACCTTTGTTACTTGAATTATTATTCATTTCGTTGTGAGGGATTTTCTGTGTCATCTTATATCGTTCCGAAGATATTTACCTTACCAGCACCAGCAAGTTTCCTTTGTGAAGAAACAAATCTCGCAGCAGTAATTTGATTAACTTCGTTCGCTGTATCTAATCTTCTATTCTTTCTTTCTATATAAATGTTTCTTTTTGACTTTTTACCTCTTGGACTTCTAAATTTATTCACATTCATATCAAAAAATACTGGTGGAACTTTAAATTTCGGTTGTTTTATCTTACCTCGTGTAGGTTTTATTTTGAACTGGGCAGCGATACTATTATCGACTACATAAGCTCCAAAGTTTTTAGCAGTTGGTTTGGATAAGTTACTACCAATCTTCTTACCTTTAATGAAAACATTGTAGGGTCTTTTATCTACCTTAACCTGTGGAAATCTTTTTCTGAAAGGTGGAAATCTAAATGGTGGAACTTTTGGTGGGGGGATTGGAGGGATTTTAATAATGGGTGGTGTATGGGAAGTTGTAGTAGTAGTTAATTGACTTAGTTGTGGAACTTGGTATTGGATTTGCAGTTGGGCTAATCTCACTTGGGATAGTGGGGCTATTCGTTCCTGAGGCATTTGTGGTTGTTTAAATATGGGTTCAAAATTAGTTCCTAATAAGAATTTTTCTAAATCATTTTCTGCTTGTTGAATTCTTAAAAGGCTTTTCTGTTTCCCTATAAATTTCTGTTCCCCTATAAATTTTGTATTAAATCCTATAAAATCTTTAGGAGATGCTACTCGAGTCATATCTTGCTTAATTATTGTTTTAGTTATGTCTTTGGTAAGGACGTCTAGTCGAGCAAATGATTTTGGAACATTTACTTGCCCCATTCTTGATGTTCCTGATGGTGGCATTATTCCTCCCTCTGTTAGTTCATACATTCCTTTTCCTGCATATGAACTTCGAGATGTTATAGGTATATCTTCCTGTTTTAATTTTTTAATAGGTTTAGTAAGGGCATCTAGTGCAACATCTTTCTGATTTACTTTTTTAATAGCTTTAGAAACTGCTTTAGATGGTTTGGGAATTAACTTACTAGGTTCTGTAAAATATTCTAATTTAACACCAAAATCTTTTAACTGTCTAATTCTTTCAACATTAGTCCCCCTCCAGTTCATAATATCATGCTTATCCCACGGTGGCTTTATTCCTCCATCTGGGTCTCGTATTTTCTTGGGTTTCACGAATTTTTTAAAAGTTCCACTTCCTACTTCGAGGTCAAATTTGGCTTTTCCTTTTATCTTTATGAATTTAGTAATGTCTGGAACGACTTTACTAACTGCTTTAATGCCAAAGGGAGTCGAACCTTTGGTGGCAGTAGTTCTGATTGTCGCAGTTATATCTTTCCCTACACCTATTTTCTTAATTTTTCCAGGAGTGTCAATAAATATATCTAATATATTGGAAGTTAGGACATTTTCAGGACCAGCCTCTGCTGTTTTTATAATATCAAACATTTCTTTTCTTAATCCTTTTTGAACTGGTCGAGCCTGAGAAGTAGTCTTTCCTAACATATAAGTATCAGTCTCAGATGTAGTAATTTCCACTCGCCCTCTCTTTAACCTACCAGTTATCTTTGATTTTTCTAAAGTGTTAATTGCTTCAATAGATTTCCACCCTTTCATTATATCAGGTTTGCCAGAAAGGGTCCTTGTTATGAAATCCACTCTCCCCTCTTCAACCATTCCAACAGCTCTTTCTAATACTTCTCTTGAAAATATCTTTCCCCTTTGTTCAGCAATAACCGAACCTCTTGTATATCTTTTTACAACTGTTCCACTCCCTTCATCTAACAACTCTAAATATTCAGCACGGACTTTAGGTAGTATCTTTGCATCTGCTAGTTCATTCATTCCTTTTCCTGCTTTGAGTTCAGTTGTAATCCTGCTAAGCTTCAAATTGCTATTGCCCTCCATATCAAGTAGCAGTCCCTTAGCTTCCTCTTTAGTAATCTTAAACTTTGCCATAATTTTCTCAATATTTACTCTTCCTTTAATCCCAAAAGATTTTGGAACATTTGTTGCTCTATCCAATGCTAAATGTATTTTTCTTGCACTAATTTTTGTCTTTCCAAATACTGCTCCTCCAACTACTACTCCTCCCACTATTGATCCAGCAATACTAGCTGTAGTAGTCAAAGGTTGTTCTGCATATGATTCTGTAATCCCAGTAATCCCTCCACTTCCTATAAATGTTGAAACACCTACTCCAACTCCAATCCCAATAGCTAGTGGGGGGGCGACTATTGAAATTGGAACAAGAGCTGCTCCAAAAATTCCTGTAACGATTGCTGAACGAACACCAACACCTAGAGCATCTCTCCTATCAATACCCTTATTTGTCTCAATCCTTATTCTTTTAAATTCAGCAGTCGTGATGTCTTTAAATTTTTTGTTTTCCCTCTCAACTATCTTATCAACTTTATTCTTTAGATTAACTTGCCCCTTTACTTCTAATTCATTAGCCAGTTTTTCTAGTTGTTTATTTGCAATTTCTGCAGTAATAATTTCAGCTTTAACAAGTTTTACTAAAGTATCTCTCTTTCTTTCTAGCTTGTCAGAGATAGTAGATAGTTCCTCTTTCTCCAATTTCAAGACTGCCAGGTTGATAATATTCATAGCTTCTTTTTCAGACTTCTTTACAAATCTTTCTTGTTCAATTTCTGCAACCAATTCAAACTTCTTCATCTTCGTCAAGTCTTCGAGAGTTACTTTGGTTAAGTCAAAATTTGGTTTATCCTTATACCAAGTTCCTTGACCATAATCTTGAACAGGGGTGTGAAGAAAAATTGTGTCTCCCAATGTAAGAGCTTTATCTTCTTCTCTCGTCCCCTCAACGAAACTATCGAGTCCCAAATCTTTTTGAGCTTTTATTACTGCTTCAGGGATGCCTCTAATCATATTCCCAATGTTGATATCATCCACAAATTTTCCTCCAGTAAACACCATCCCCTGAATGTTTGAACGCATATCAGGTTGATGAATTGATTTTACTGTTGGTGTAGGAGGTTCGGTGGCTTTTCCAAACTTTAACATATTCAGAGCATCTTGTCTATTATTTTGCAGTTGCTTGTCAATATCAAATAGTCTAGATATTCCATTTCCTGAATAATTTTTAGTAGTAAATAAATTTTTAAATTGTTGAATAGGTGTAGGGGGTGGAACACTTTTAATATCATTTGGTATAAATCTTTTATCTTCTCTAAATAAATCAATGTGAGATATTTTTTCACCTGTTGCTACATCAATTCCTCCACTAATTAAAACTTGTGGAGGAGTAGTTGTAACACTCCATGTCATGGGCTTATCTAGTTGTAGAAACTTTTGGGTTCTAGGAGATAATCTTTCAGCTTGTTCGGTAGTGATGCTAACCTTTCCAAGTTTTAATAAGTCAATATCTACTCCAGCCGATTTTAAATCTTTAATTGTATCTCGTCGTCTTTCTCGACGCTTTCTCCTACGGCGACTATAGATAATTCGTCTTCGTCTTTCTCGAACTTTAGCAGACACATAATTATTTGAATTACTCTGAACCTGACTAGCAAATGCTCTTGCACTCTTAGCCATTTCAATCGCAACATCTCCTCTACCTACAAATACAGCAGTTACTGCTTTCTTACGAAAATTATCTATTTGGGAAACAAGTTTTTCAACATTGGGAATAACTTTCCGAAGTGCATTTGCTTTGGAGTTTAAAATATTTGATTCGTCAATCAATCTTCTTTTCCAACTTCTGCGATGGGGTTTTGGTTGATTTTCTATTTCAGCTCTTTTAGCATCTCTTTGAGTTTCAGCATCTGCTAACTGCTTCTTTAGATTATTTAAATAAGTTTTCTGAGTAGTTAGTAATGTTTTAAGCTCCTTAACTTCAGGACTTGCTTCTGCCTTTCGCATTCTAGCTTGTTGTTCTCTAATAGCAAGTAATCTTCTTTTAGGAACACCTTTAGTCAATGCTTCCTGTTGTAACTTTAAACTTTCAGTTTTAGAAAGTCCCTTTAAATCCTCGCCTCTAAGTTCTTTTTGTTGCTGTCGTAGTCGTTGGGCTTGTGAAACCATTACAAAAAAGAGTAAGGCAAAGTTTATATATTTAACCCCACGCATATTATGGGAAAGATGAACGAAAAAACAAGACAAAATTTTATTAATGCGACTGATGTAGTAGATGAAGACGATTATACTTGGGGCGATACTGGAAAAATAGATATTAAGAAAATTATCTTTGCACACATCAATCGGATTTCTGAAACTATATTCAAAGGAGATAAAGCACCAAATTATTCTGAGAAAGTTAATGAACAAGTAATTGTGAAAGGGTTTGATAAGAGGGAAACGATTATTGAGGCAATTAATTTTCTTATGGCTATTATCGAACCCTACTATGACAAAAAAATGACAGAGGCAGTTACTGAATTACAGAAATCTATCGACAAAGAACAAAAAAAACTATTTACTCTATCATTAGAGAAAGAGGCACAAGAAAGAGCAGATAAAGATTATCACAGATTTAGAATAGACGAACCAAACGAGTTCGGCAAGTTAGTAGATCATTGGAAAAAATATTTAAAAGATAACAACTATGTATTTTATGATAAAGATAGTGCCGAATATGAATATTTCATAGACAGCAAGTATTCGTTGATGATGAATATATTTTATGAGATAAACCACTTACTACATAGACAAGACTATCTTGAAACTGCAGCCTACACAGAATAATGGATGATGAATATGAACCTATAAAAAAAGAAGCTGATACATTTTTTAAATGGTTAGCTCGAAGAACCTTAAAACAAAATCGTAATGCAATGATAACTGTCGTTGGCGATACTGGTTCTGGAAAGTCCTATGCTTGTTTAAGAATTCTTGAAAGGATGAACGAGATTGTTAATCCAGGAACAAAAGCAGATGTTAGGAATTGTTGTAGGACACTTCCAGAGTTTATGGAGAGATTAAATCATGTTAAGAAAGGCGATGTTTTGATTTTAGAGGAAGTTGGTGTTAATTTAGCAGCTTCAACTTGGGCATCTAAGTTGAATAGGATTATGAATCACATAATGCAGACATTTAGAACTCAAAATTTAGTAGTTTTATTAAATTTACCAAACCCCAAGATGTTGGATATTAATGCTAGGCGATTATTACATGGTAGGATTACAATGAAAGGAATTAATATCCCTGCTAAGTTAAGTAAGGTAAGTTTCAAAAGAAGACAATACAATTCTGAGTATGATAAAGAGTATTGGAAGTATTTGAGGACAACTATCAATAGAAAGCAAGTTAAAATTCCCACTATGACTTTAAACAAACCATCTGATTGGTTGTGCAACGTATATGAGAAGCGAAGAACTGAATATACTGATAGATTGAAAGCAGATGTTACCAAAGAAGTCAATTTAACTATGGCGAAAGAGAATCAGAGAATTCATGGGGGCAATGGTAAGCCTTTGACAGAGAAACAACAGGCAGTTGTGGATATATACCTTACAGGTGTTACCAAAGTTGTAGATATTGGGGAAAAGATAGGAATAACACCACAGAATGTTAGTGCGATAATGAAATTAATCGGAAAGAAGCACCCTAACTGGCGTAAAACACCAATTTTAGTGAAAAACCCTTAGAAAATAAGTATTTAAATGTTTAACAACTTGGAAACCTCTGACGAGCAATTCAAATTTGTCAGAAAAGAGGTTTTTTGCCCTCCCACCACCCACTAGGCAACCAGTAGTAGGAAATTGGAACTACTACTATAGGTAGTAGGCACGATTAGGCACTAGGCTGTTGGTGGAAATCCCAAATGCCTATTATAAAATAAGAAAATGGGATTGGGCAATTTAGGATAGGCATTTGGATTTGCACTAGGCGTAAGAATTTGAAACTAGGCGTGTTAGGGGGTCTGGGGGGTGTATAGGGGTTAATTGGTTCTGGTGCTGTTCTGGTTCTGGTGCTGTTCTGGTTCTGGTGCTGTTCTAGTTCTGTTCTAGTTCTGTTCTGGTTCTGGTGCTGTTCTGGTGCTGTTCTGGTTCTGGCGCTGTTCTGGTGCTGTTCTGGTTCTGGTGCTGTTCTGGTGCTGTTCTGGTGCTGTTCTGGTTCTGGTGCTGTTCTGGTGCTGTTCTAGTTCTGTTCTAGTTCTGTTCTGGTTCTGGTGCTGTTCTGGTGCTGTTCTGGTGCTGTTCTGGTTCTGGTTCTGTTATGTAGAATCTAAAAAAGAACTAAATTTTAAGGTATTAAACCATTAAAAAAAGTGGTTATAATCGCAATTATACGATTAGTTAATCAATAGATTTTAAAAAATTAAATATAAAAATAACCTATAAATTGGGATTTTAAAAAATTATAATTCTAAAAAAACTAATTTGCCGTCTATAAATTGAAATAATCTATATAAATATACTAATAGAAAGATTTAAAAAGAGGGTTTACTAAATCTATTAGTAATTTGGAGCAATTTAAATTACTAAAAAAAGAGTTTTAACCTATTTCCAACAATAGGTTAAAACCTTGCTTAAAAAAAAGATGGTTAAAAAAGAGATTAACAAAAAGAGAATATTTATTTTAAATTATGTTTCCAATAAATATAAAGGAGGTATTTTGTTTTAAAATGACAAATTCTAAAACAGAATTTAAGGCAGAATTTAAAACTAGTTTTAAAAAAAACGAATCAGATTTTATTTATTTAAATATTAGAATCTCAGAAAGTTTCCAAAAAGTGTTAAAAGAAGTGACAATAAACGAAAAGGTTAATTTTACTCATAATTTACATAATGATTATGCTAATACTTATTCTAATGATGGAGCACGAGCAGATTTTCAAAGGGATAAGGAATTAACAAGATTTAAGGTTAAAGCATGGGCTTTTAGTTGTTTAAGCAATAGTTTCAGAGATTATTTATTTAACGAAGATTTAATAAAAAAAGGTGAAGTTATACTTAAATTTTCAAATTGTGAACACTTAGAACATATTTTAAATGGAATCAGAATAGAATTAAAAAACGCTGTGGAAGTTATAAAAAAATATAGTTCTCTGAAAATGTCGGTTAAGTATAGTTTAGAGAAATAAATAAAAAATGGTATTAAAAAATTTTAAAATTGGTTTAGAAATTGAGTTTATTTTTAATGATGTTATTATTAACGATTTAGAAATAAACGGATATCACGGCGAACGGCTTTTAAAAGCCGTTCCGTTGTGGTTCTGTGAATTTGACAATAGCATAAACAGAGATGGGGATTTTAATTATTTAAATTATAATGTTTATGGTGTTGGAGCAGAATTTGTAAGCGAGATTTTAAAAACTAAATACCAATATGACAAAGCACTTAAAAATTTTAAAAATTACTTTTCTAAAAAAGGACAACACGAATTAAAAGAAGTATTATCCTTTAATGATAGTTGCGGAGTTCATTTACATTTGTCTAATAACGGAGTCATAAATTATAAAACTACTAATTGGAAAACATTACTTGGAGCTAGGAATCTTTTTTTTAAATTAATTAAAAAATCAAATTTAAGTTCAAAAGAGGATATTTTAAACCATTATTTTAGAAGATATTCTCAAAAAAGTTTAAAAGGTTCATGGCGAAATAAAAACAGAAAATATAGCGAATTTAACACAATAAGTGAAAAAAGGAATCAGGGCTTAGAGTGGCGAAGTTTAAATTTATTAAACTTAAAAACTTGGGCAGAATTTGACAAATTTTTTGAAATTCTCTGGGAGTGTATAAAATATTTGATTAATAACTCTCAAAAATGGACAGAATCAACAAAAATAAAAAAAGAAATTGATTTAAACAATTTTAACACAACAACAACAGAAAATATAAAAATAAATAATATTAACACAACAACAACAGAAAATATAAAT
>Ga0080013_1004251_pt1 | contig 14248 bp, 14 predicted proteins | sample ETNvirenome_6_85_FD_69236 | JGI IMG/M metagenome (GOLD analysis project Ga0080013, IMG submission 69236) | Marine viral communities from the Pacific Ocean - ETNP_6_85 (SPADES assembly) (version 2) | ecosystem: Environmental > Aquatic > Marine > Oceanic | place: Pacific Ocean | collected 2013-06-19
TCACTATACAGTGGTGGAAACATCATTAACCCAATAACAAAATTTGATCAGGATGGTATAGTTATCTTTGGTCAAAGAACAGCTCAAAGATCAAATACAGCTACTAATAGAATTAATATTAGACGTATGCTGATTGATCTTAGGGATACCATTGTTAATTCGACGAGACAGTTCGCTTTTGAGCCTAATGATAGGTTCACTTGGGATCAGGTTGTAAATGTTATCGCTCCTATTCTTGATGAGATGAAGAGGGAAAGAGGAGTTACAGAATTTAAAGTAATTTGTGACGAAACAACAAATACTCCGATAAGGGTAGATAGAAATGAGCTTTGGTGCAAAGTTCTTTTGAAACCCACCAAGACAGCAGAGGTTGTAGTGTTTGAAATAAACGTAACTAATCAATCGGCACAGATAGGAAAATAAGGAGCAGTTAAATGGCAGTAGATCGCCCATATTATAAAAGTAGTGATTTAGGAAGAACTATAGACAGAGACGGACAGGGACTTCCCACCATCTCAGAAGGTCTTAACTCAGTAAGGACGTACTCGTTTGAGTGCCACTTTGAGCTTCCTAACGGTATTAAAGAAGGCGGGGGAGATCCTTTCTTAACTTTAGCAGCGAAGCAAGTTTCCAATATAGGAATGACCGCAGAGGATATAGAAGTTCATCGTGTAAATGACAGAGTTTTCTATCCTGGTAAGGTTAGCCCTGATGAGGTTACTATCACTTTTGACAATCTTTATCAGAAGAAAGTTTCTAATACATTGTGGAATTGGTTTAAATCTATCTACAATCCTCTTACAGGGGAGTTAATGGAGAATATTTCTACTTCGTTAGGAACAGAACCAAGAGGTGATTTTAAGGCTAGAGAACTTAAGCTCTACCACTTAGATCCTCATGGAAAACCCCTTATGACAACTAAACTTTTTGGTGTTTATCCTAAATCGTGGAAGACCGCTGAATTTAATTACTCAAATAATGATTTCCATACTATTGAAATGTCTTTCCGCTTTGATTTCATGGATCATGGAACTAGTAAACCAGCAAGAGCATTATAAATTTACTATAATAAGCAGTACGCTTGAAGCCCAGCCTAGAAGACTTCTGGGTTGGGCTTTTTTTAGAGATTTTTTATGAATTATTACCTCGAACTACTTGAAAGCTATTCCAAGCTAAAAAAAAGATCCCTAACGCTTATAGCGGAGGAGGGGGGAGAGGCAGAAGGGGAGCCTTTAACTAGTGTAGATGCTGTTATACAACAATATGACAGGATGAAACCAGGCCAAGAACAAAGTTTTCCCCACCCCTCCCCTGCTCCAGGCCACGAATCACTCTATCTTACGAGAACGGATTTTAGTCTTAAAGCGAGATTTGCGAAGCGTAACTCGGCTATTGTTAAACAGACTTCTAGTCCAGCCCAGGCTGCGAAGAAAGGGGAGGGGTGGGTGGAGCTTGAGGGTAACACATATCAAAATACTGTAATAGCTGCTGAGTTGGAGGAATGGCTAAACCTGAAGAACCCAGATGCCAATGCAGGAGACGCTAATGCCATAGCTGCTGAGAATAAGGCAAGGGAGAAAGCAGAAGCAGCCCAACGAGAGGCGAACAAGGGGGCACTTCATAAGATATTTGAACCTTTAGGATTTGACCTAAAAGAGGAAGACTTTGTAGGTGACATAGAAGACGATTTCGATTTCTTTCAGGATTGGCCTGAAGAGGACCTAGAAACTGTTGGAGTTTGGAAAAAAGCCCTTAAAGAGTTTGTAGAGGGTCTGGTCAATGATGTTGACCCAGAGCATGATATAAAGTATAAAATTGATGCCGCTAATAATTTAGTAAATTATGTTAAAACTGCTACTGCATGTAAGAGATTAGAAAAGGGAGTCGCTCCTAACGCTACGCTTAAAGCTCAGATAGAGAGTTTAAAAGATAAAACGGGAAAGACTAGTAGAGGGGAATTAGCTCTTACTAAACCGATGGTTGGGGATGACACCTTAGACTCAGAGACTTATCTATTCGGATATGGAACATCTTTTACAGACAGCGAGACTGGGGATACTACGTTTCCATTCGGAGAAGATCTTGCTGGGAGAGCTTTACCCTTCTTAAAGAAGTTAAAACTATCTATTACTACTGCTGTAACTAGATATAACAATGTAAATAAGGATACAAATTCTTTTATTAGTAAGGAATGGGAGACTGTATCGGTAGACAGAGATGGAACTGTTGGTGATGATGCAAATCGTAGATCTAAGATAGATGAAAATTTATTAGCAGCAGCAGGGACTTTCTTAGCTTTAGGATTTGGTCCAGGGGGGTTGGGGGACGCTGAGTTACCCGAAGGTAGGCGTGAGTTTTACATAGGACGAATTAAAGCGGCAGTAAAAGCAGCCGCAGCTGAAGAGGGTGATATAGATAAAATAGCTCAATATCTACAATTAGGTATAGATGCTAATAATGGGGAGGCTGTTCGTACTTTATTATCAGAAACCGCAGGAAATTTAGTGGATGCTTTGAAGGAAAGACTCACTAGTATGTTTGGAACTGATTTCGATTCACAAGGATTCGTGGATGAGTTGGGAGGAGATGGTCAGAAAGCTGTAGCTCTTCTTTTATTATTGCGTCATTCCACTGTACAAAATATTTTTGGGGATATTCGTCCTGAAATTTCCATAGCCTTGGGAGATGTAAAATCTAAAGAGTTAGGAAGAAAAGTAGATAATGGGTTATTCTTCAACCCAAATCAAGCCACAGCTCTAAAAAATAAATTCAATAAAATGCTAGGTTTTAAGGGGAAGGATGCCAAACCTGCCAATTACTATACTCAAACTATGTCTATTGATGATTTTCTTAAGGAAGAGCTTCTCTCCAGAGATGATATACCCGATGATTATTTTACTGATGAAACACGAGAGACGCTGAAGTTGGATGCGAAGGGTAAACCTGTTAAGCTTACTATGGTAAGATTATCTCTTAAAACTCATTCTAATGCTAAGGGAGAAAGCTCTGGTGGTTCTTGTACATGTAGTACTGTACTTCCCAAAGAGAAGCCTAACGAAGACCCCCAAGAAAGAGAAGGTTTAAGGAAAACATCTTATACTTCTATAGAAAAACATGTATCTAAGGGCGCAGCAGATAGTTTAGACTCATTTTTTGATAGCATTCATACAGAGATATGGGGTAAGGATAAGGTCACGGGAAAAATTAAATCTTCTAGAGAACAAAATGAACTTTTGTACGAACGGGTAAAAAAACATATGAAGTCCTTAGAGTCAGATTCAGACCGAGAAGAGTTTAGGAAAGCATTTGCTATTCACCTCTTCATTATGGGAGGGGTGTCTGATCAACCTCAATTAAATGTTGTAAGTTATGTAGACTCTGGGAAATTTACTATAGCTAGTGATGAAAAAATGATGACCACTTTTCTAGAAAATATAACGGGTGGTAAAGAATCAAAGTGGGAAGTAATAGGCGTGGACAAGGAAGAGGACAATAGTTCTATTTATATTAAAGACAGAGCGACTGGGAAGACTATGTTTATTCTAAAAGGTCATGGGCAGAGGACAGATGTACAAAAAACTGCACAGTACCAGAAGCTTCAAGACTTGCATGAACGGAGTGGATCTTCTGAAGAGGGGAATAGTTCTACTATGTTAAGACAGTTCTTGTCTGCTCAAGCAAAAATGATACAAGAATTATTGGCTACGGAGTAAACCAATCAGAGTCGTCCCAGATCTCTAAGAGATCATCGAATAGTACCATCTTGTATTCACCTAGTATAGCATAATTTTTAATTTTTCCTTCATCCATATTTCTTTTTATGAAGGCTAATGTAGGCTGTCTATCCTGTTGCATCAATAACATAGGTTCTTTACTGCATTTTAATGAATCTTTTTCACATTGCTCTATAAATTTCCATAATTGGCTACTATAATCTAGTATATTATTGATTTTTATGTTTTTGTATCCTTTTTTACATTCTATACAATATTTAAATTTACTTGGTGCTATTAAATCCCCATAAATTTTTAGGTAATCGGGCAAGGTGTGGGTTGTTGCGAATGCACCCGATCCAGGAGTTCTTGAAAATTCCTTGGTGTTGAGCCTATTATTGAGTAGGGAAGCGATCTTCCTCTCAAATCGAGACCCTTTGGCTTTACTATTGGTTCTCTTTTTTTTGTCTGTTTTTAATTTTGTTAGATCATAATCATCAATCATTTTTATCTCCTTACTATTATAGAATATGAACAAATCAGTTTCTTACACACCGAATATGGAAAATTGGAAAGTTTCCGTCAAAGAAAGGACCAGAAGTAGAATGAAGATACAAGTTAAACTGTCAGCCGAAGAAGCCGAAGCACTTAGGAATTTCCTAGGAGCCGCTAAACCCTCCGATGTGACAAATGATACCTTTTTCAAGGCTCTCTTTATGAAGGGTTGGGAGGCATACCATCAAGACATTGAAGAGAAGTACGTTAAGCACATTGAGCAGAACAAGGAAGATTACGAGGCTAGCGGATTCACTTTTGATGAATCAGGCAAGCTAACAGGGTATGGTGATGCCACCGTGGAAGGTGAAGGCGAAGTAGAAGTAATAGAATAATGATAAACTACGTCAACACCGAGAATCAATTCAATAAGCTTCTTAGGAAGGGGTTGAAGTATTCTGAGGATGTATCTGTACTTTTCATATCATGCTACGACGACATCTGCCAGAGGATATTGAGAGAAATTGGTGAGGGTAACCACTCTATGTCCCATAGCCTTAATGTCGTGGACAGTTTTAAAACGCCTCACGCTTTTGTAGCGTGTAATACAACGCAGGTTCCGTGTCTTGTCAATATAAAAAAAGGTAGGAAGGAAATAGACTACTATCTACCCATTATTTTTGATAAGTTGGGGATTTCGGATTAGATACGGTTTCTATGTACAGGTCCATCTTTTCTCTGTACTTTTTATTCTTGGTAAAAATAAGCTTTAAATTGTTAACTATTACGGTGGTGAAGTAATTGAAAGCTGTTCCCTTGCCCGATTTAAAATTTTTGAGGGTTTTTATGATGAGAAAAAAGCAGTCTTGTTTAGCGTCTTCCTTGTCAACAGAAAATTTGAACCCCTCAATTATGTTAGTGATAAGCATGTCGAATAAATAAACCAACTCATCTTCATAAGTTTTGGGATCAGCCTTGTATAATAGGATGACCTCTTCAAACCTTTTGTTGTCTATATAATTCTTTTTTTTCATAATATATTATAGATCATGGACGAACTACGAAATTTATTCTCGGAGTCGGAATACCCTGAATGTGACGGGTGTTCTATTATAGGGCAATCTAAGTCTTTTCATTGTTATTTAGACCATGAGGAGGCTACAGAGAGCAAGGATGTTTTATTTTTATCAGATTCTTTTACCCATATGTATGGGGATCCGTACCCGTTTAATAAAAAAGAGTTTGCTTTAATCCAAGAGGTTTTACCTGATTGGATTAAAGATAACACTTATTTTTCAGCAGCCGTAAAATGTCCGAGAGTGAAGGAGGCAGACATGTCTCCCGCTAATATGAACATTTGCCGCAAACATGTATACCAGACTATACTTACCATCCAACCTAAGCTGGTATTTGTTTGCGGCAATTTAGCCATGAAGATGCTAATCAAAAAGAGTGGCATCACCAAGAAAAGAGGAACTCCCTTCTCGTTCGAGCATGAAGGGTTTAAATGCTCTGTTGTTCCTCTGTACCACCCCTACTCTGTCCTCGCTGAACCGAGGCATAGGTACCTGTTTGAGTTGGACATTAGAAACTCTATTTCTCGTGTAATAGAGAAGAAAGCAAAGAGCAGGTTTACCTATGAGGTGATAGATACAGATGAAAAGTTCAAGTATCTGGAACCCTTGTTTGATACGACCTCTCCTGTGTCCTGTGATATAGAGACAACGGGTCTGGACTTTAAAAGAGACAGAATCCAAACTATCGCCTTTTCTCATGAGACTGGGAACTTTGCTATTCCCGTGGGCCATCCTAATTCTCCTGAGTTGAACCAAGACACTCTTTGGGAATCTATTAAGAGAATACTTAACAATCCTAATAACGTGAAGGTATTCCAAAATGCTAAGTTTGATTTGAAATTTCTTTATAATTATGAGGTCGGAGCTTATAATGTATGGGACACCAAGGTAATGCAGCATCTAGTTAACGAGAACGCTCCCAAATCCTTATCTGATCTTGTAAATATGTATTTCCCCGAGGAGCTTGAGGAGGACGCTGTATGCTAACAGTAAGAGATGGGGCTAAGTTTGATTGGGAGAATATCTCTCTCCCTGATTGTCTACACGGCAATGCTATGGACTCTCATTATACTTTAAAAGTTTTTAATGTATTGGTAGAGAAATTAGAAGAGATGGGTGTCCTTAATTTCTATGAAAACGTCCTCGCTCCTGCCAACACAGTGTTTACAGAGCCAGAGTATGAGGGGCTCAGAGTCTCTCCTGATAAGCTGAAGTCTGTTGGTAAGGAACTAAAAGACACCGCTATGGATATACACGATAGCCTGTACAGCTATAGCCAGATAACGAAGCTAACAAATCTATCAAGTACAAGAGATTTAAGAGCAGTTTTCTACACAGATGAGGAGGGCTTTGCTTTGTACCCTCCTGATTGTACAGATAAAGGGGAGCCTTCTGTTAGTAAACCTACTCTTGATATCCTTCTGAGCCAAATTAAACAGGAGCTTCATTCTCGTGGCTAATAATTGGAAGAAGAAAGAGGAAAGTAAGAAAATAAGTAAATCTGTAATCCAAAGTAAGAGTACAGACGAGCTTATTGAAGCTAGAAATTTTATAGATACGTTGCTCGAACTAAGAAAGCTAGAGAAGCTTCATAAGACCTATATTAAAGGTACAACCAAGGCTATTAAGTATAATGAGAAAAATAAAGTTTTTGTATCCTTTAATTTGGATGGGACGGCTACTGGAAGACTGTCATGCACGGGTTACTCTGGGAATAAGGGGAAAAATATGGGAATTTCTTTCCATACGCTTCCTAGAGACAAGACTCACAATATACGAGATATGTTTGTGGCTCCTGATGGGTGGGATTTCATTACCGCTGATTATAGTGCTATGGAGTTGCGTATTCTAGCCCACATTGCCAAAGAGGAAAGCATGAAGAAAGCTTTTCAAGATGGAAAAGACCTCCACACTTATACTGCGGCTCTTGTATTTAACAAACCTGAAGAAAAGGTGAGCAAGGAAGAGAGACAGATCGCCAAGACAGTCTCCTTCCTCATTGTTTATGGTGGTGGAGCTTTTAATCTCTCAGAGACGATGAACATTCCCCTTAAAAGGGCAGAGAAAATAATCTCCCAGTATGCCAAGGTATACCCAGGAGTGTTCAAGTATATGCAACGAGTAAATGCAGATATTGAGGAGTGGGGATATGTCCGAACCATATTTGGTCGTCGTAGGAATCTCCCAGACGTTAGAAGTAATGTCTTCAAGATTAAGAACAGAGCGTTTAGGCAGGGGTTAAATTTTACAGTACAAAGCGCAGCGTCAGATGTACTTGTATGCTCTGTTCTGGGCATAGTAAATACCCTAAAGGAGAAGGGAATGAAAGCAACTTTCCAAGCCACAGTGCATGATAGCGTTGAATTTATATGCCCTAAAGAAGAGACTAAGGAAGTCTGTAGGATTATTACGGATGAGATGGTTAACTGTAATTATATGAAGAGTAGTTTGAACCTTTCTTTAGATGTCCCCCTATCCATTGATTTAGAGGTGGGATCTTCTTTTGGTAACGGCGAAGCGTATGAAATATAAAACTCTTCTCTTAACTGATATTCATCTTAGTAATAAAAGCATAAAAGGAGTCTCCCTCATAGACTCTCAAGTGAGGTGCTTACTTGATATTATTAAGAAAGAGAAGGCTGATGAAATTATTATTATGGGGGATATCTTTATGCAAAGGAAACCTTCCCCCACTGCACTAATGGCTCTTCAAGAAATAATAACATTTGCTTTAGATCAGGGTACTAAAGATATTATTATGCTAAGGGGGAACCATGATTCGGAAACTAAAGCAGATGACGGCGTAACAGCACTAAAAGTATTTGAGGCACATAAGGGGGTAAGGGTCATAGAGCATACCCATGTGTCACATGATGATAAAAGAGTATACATCCCTCACTATGAGATTCAGGGACGTATCTTGAAAGCTTTGAGAGAGGCTCCAAAAGATTATACTTTATTTGGTCACTTTGGATTTGTGGGATGTTTAAACTCTGTGGGAGATAAGGACTTTGACATCCCTCTCAAGGAATTTAAGAACAGGACTTATCTAGGACATATCCACAAGCATTATACTAGCTGGAGTGGCAAGTATCCTGTTACCGTAGTAGGAACTCCCTACACTACAAATTTTGGAGAGGAAGGGCAGCTCTGCTATTATGGAGTTAAAACATCAGAGGAGGATGATTTTACATTTAAAGAGATCCTAGCTGGCCCAAGACATCTAGTAATAAAGTACAAAGATTTTGTGGATAATTTTGAATCCTACAAGGAGCTAATTAATACTGATGGATTCTCAAATCTAATTAGGTTTACTGTAGGGAAGGACGATAAGGTAGATTACGCATTACTAGACAAACTCTCTGTTATTTATATTGATTTTAAGTTCTCTCCTCTTGAAGAGAAGGATCAGCAGGACCAAAGTGAGTACACTCCACCCAGTGAACTGTTTTCTATCAATGATCAGATAATTGAAGATTATGTTGACAAGCACAATACGTCTTTAGACAGGGAGGATATAATGTGGGGGTTAAACACACTTAAAGATGAAGATAGATAAAGTAAAAATAAAGAATTTCTACTGCTTTGTAGATGCTGAGTTAGATTTCTCTAAGTATGAGGGGCTTACTCTTATCAAGGGAGTTAATAAAGATAACTTTGGGTCTAACGGGTCAGGAAAATCTGCTTTATTGGAAGCAGTATTTTTTGGTATTACGGGGAAGACAGTAAGGAAAAGCACAGAACCTGCGATCATAAATAATAAGACTAAAAAGGGATGTGTAGTTGAGATTCATTTAAGTGATGGGATAGTGATTAGGCGCAGCAAGAAGCCAACTAGACTAGAACTGTTTGTTAAGGGAGAAAATAAAACTAAGGAGGGGGCTCCCCGAACCCAAGCTTACATAGATGAACTCCTTAATATTAATTATAAAATTTTACTGGCCTCTATGTTCTTTGGACAGTCTAACAATCTAAATTTCTTGGATGCTGATGCCAATGATAAGAGATTAATCCTCAGAAACTTCCTCAACTTGGAAGAAGTGTTTGTTCTTAGGGATAGGATAAAGAAGTTTAAATCCTCTTACTACCAAGAAGTAAAAGTACAGGATTCTTTGATAGAGGAGTTTGAAAAATCCAAAAAAACAATAGAGCGTGATCTATTAAAGATAAATGCGGATAATAGTAAGTATTTTTCTGAGTACTCGGAGTATTTAGATTTATCTTTGGAGGATCTTCTTGGTAGAGAGAACCTCATTGATTCTTTATTAAAAGATAAGAGATCTATAAAGAGATCCATAGATGAAAAGAATAAAGAGATTTCAACTTTAAAATCTCAAGCAAAAAGTAACTCGTGTCACCTTTGCAAGCAGAAGCTACCCTCATCCCATTGGGAGAAGAACTTAGCAAAAGTAATAAGATTAGAGGAAGAAGTGAAAGAGTTGGAGGATAAGAAAAATGATATAAAAATTCCTGATCCCTACCCTATCTCTTCTCAGGACTATTCTTCTGTATTAGCTTTAAAAGATTTAGTATCTAAAAAGAAAATCTATGAAGGACAGATAGAGGAGTACAATTTTAAGCTATCTGAATCTCGAAATAAAAAGATAGAATTTAATAAAAAGTATGAAATAATGCGCTTTTGGGAGAAAGCTTTTTCGGAACAAGGAATAATAAAATATATCATTCGTAATGTTTTATCTTACTTCAACGATAGAATAAATTATTACCTTTCTTTTTTAACTAATGATGGATATTATTTAGAATTTGATGAGGAATTATCCGAGAAAATATTGGTTTCTGATAAGGAAGTGCATTATATATCTTTGTCGGGAGGGGAGAAAAGAAAGATCAATTTGAGTGTTTTACTTGCTTTAAGGGACCTTTTATCCTTGACCGATAAAAATCAACTTGACATAGTATTCTTTGATGAAGTAGCTGAAAATCTTGATGAGGAGGGCATCCAAGGTCTTCATCTTCTCCTGAACGAGATCAAAAAGACTAAGAACGTCTTCGTCATAACGCACAACAAGCATCTAAAAACTTTGTTGGATTCTGCACCTCGCATCACTATAATTAAAGCCCGAGGCGAGTCTAAAATCATTGGAAAGGGCAAAAATGGCAATAACAACTCTGGATAAATTGGGACAGGAAATTTTTGAAACTAGGTATGCATATCCAGGAGAATCCTCTTGGTCCGAAAGGTCTAGAGTAATAGCCAAGCAGATAGCCTCGGCTGAACGAGACGAAGATAAAGAAAAAATAGAAAAAAGATTCTTTGAAGCTATTTCCTCAGGAGATCTGATCCCTGGAGGTAGGATTATTTTTGGTGCTGGGAGGAACGCAGGGAGACACAACCTCTTAAATTGTTATGTTATTATCCCTGAAGACTCTGTAGATTCGATAGGGAAGACTGTACAGGACATGTATAGAATTTCTTGTGCAGGAGGTGGAGTAGGCTTTAATGTGTCGAAGATTCGTCCCAAAGGGGATCACATAGGATCTGTATCTAATTCTGCTCCAGGAGCAGTGTCAGTCCTCAAGATGATTAATGAGGTAGGAGAGCATGTTAGGGCAGGTAAGAATAGACGTACTGCTCTTATGGGCATTCTTAATGTTGACCATCCCGATATCCTTGAATTCCTAAAGGTAAAGTTAGATTTAGGGGAGCTTAATAATTTTAATATTTCTGTGGCTATAACAGATGAGTTCCTTGAAGCTGTGGAGCTGGATGAGGATTGGGTTTTCACCTTCAATAACAAGAAATATATGTTGTTTGATGCTCGGAGGAGAAATGAGGACACGGAAGAAGATGAGATCCTAAGTGTAATAGGCACAGACAAGGAAGATGCTTTGCAACGTGCTAACTATTTCCATAAATCTCATTGGCTAGACGAGTTTGAGATTCTCGAAGAAAATAATATTAAGGCTAGAGAACTGTGGGATATTATTTGGGAGAACTCAGTAGAATCTGGAGACCCAGGAATATACAACATTAGTTTGGCAAATAAGTATACTAATGTTTCTTACTTTGAGAGTTTAGATTCCACAAACCCATGTGGGGAGATAAGCCTCCCCAGTTATGGGAACTGCTGTTTAGGTAATGTAAACTTATCAAATATGTATGACCCCTCTAAGAATGATGTAGACTGGAAACGTCTCGCTAAGACTATTAGAACTGGCATAAGATTTTTGGATAACGTCCTCTCAGTTAATGATTTTCCCACAAAAGAGTGCCAAGAGGTAGCACAAAGATCAAGAAGGATTGGGTTGGGTGTTACGGGGCTTCATTACCTGTTAATTAAGATGGGCATACGGTATGGGTCTGAGAAGTGTTTGGAGTTTTTGGATAGGCTGTTTACTACCTTCCGAGATGAGGCGTATAAGCAGTCTGTTTATCTAGCTAGGGACAAAGCTCCTTTTCCTGAATTTGATTACACTAAGTACTTAAAAGAGGAATTTGCTCGGACTTTACCCGCTCGTATTAGGATGCTTATAAAGTCTCACGGCATTCGTAACGCTGTTATGCTTACGATTCCTCCATGTGGAACTACTAGTATGTTAATGGGAGTTTCTACAGGTATTGAACCTATCTTCTCACCTATATATCTTAGAAGATGGAGACATTCCAATATCTGGAAGGAGCAGGTGGTGGTAGATCCTTTGTTGAAGAAATATTTTGATGTTGGGCGTATAGATGACGCTAAAAATGTTTTCGTGGGAGCTTATGAGGTGAAGCCCGAGGAGCATATTAAAGTTCAAGCTACAATCCAGAGGTACATAGATAATTGTTTGAGCAAGACTATCAATCTCCCTAAAGAAGCCACGGCTGCGGACTTCAATAAGACAGCGTTAGAGTACGCACAGTATTTGAAGGGACTAACTGTTTATAGGGCAAATTCTAAGGGGAATGAGCCGTTGACAGCGATCCCCCTAACACAAGAGACAATAGATAGATACTTAAGAGTTGATAAAGTGGAAGAAGGAGTACAATCAGGGGACGTTTGCTCCCTTGAGGGGGGTGAATGTGGATAAGGGTAAGAAAGGCTGGAGGGAGTAATTATGCCAACATATACATGGGCTTGTTACGATTGTGAGCTAGGATGGGAGCGGGATTACCGTATGGGTAAGGCTCCTAAAAAAACTAAGTGTGCGGAGTGTGGGAAATTATGTGAACGAAGCTATGATACCCCTAGTGTTAGGTTTATTGGGGCGGGATTCTACTGCAATGATTATGGGGCGAACACTTGGACCCATAAGAACTTTAAGAGTTCAGCGGACCACTTCATAAAGGAAGCCAAGAAATCTTCAGAAAAGAGGATGGACACTGGGTTTCATCATTATAAAGTGATGACCCCTGACCTTGAAGTCCTTGAGAAGAGGGGAGAGATTAAAAGATCCAAAGGTAACGCCGAGGAAGTAATTGATAAAAAGGCTCGTAACTACAGAGAAGTAGCACAACAAATTTACAAAGAATCAGACATAGACCCCACAGCACAGACAAAAACTAACGTAGATATAATGACAACCCCAGACAAAAAAGGACTTGAATAATGTATCCCTTTTCCTCCAATGTTCAGAGAGGTATTATTTACCTTCTGAAGAACGACCATGATTTCTTCTCCCAGATTGCACCTCTGGTATCTCCTGAGTACTTTGAGTACCCTGCACATGCTAGAATTTATGAGGCTGTGGTTTCTCATTACGATGAATATCTATCCATTCCAACAGATGATTTTATCATAGAGGATATTCGGAAGGAGCTGGGAGATAATGGTAAGATCTCCGATTATGTTGAAGAGCTTGAGGATATCAATGCTATTAATCCCGAGTCCATAGAGAACAAAGAGTATGTTCTTGATTTGGTTGAAGACTTTGCTAAGAAGGAAGCTCTTAAGGGAGCCATTAAAGACAGCATAATTCACCTTAAGAATGAGAACTACGGGGCTATTGAGAATAATATTAGAGAGGCTCTAACAGTATCCAGACAGGTAGACATAGGCCAGAACTACTTTTCTGATATATCAGATAGATTTAGAAGGCTTTATGAAGTGTCAGATAAGGAGAGGGACATGTTTAAAACCATGATCCCAACCCTTAATAGTGCGGTTGAAGGCGGGTTGCAAAGGAAAGAAATAGGAATGGTAGTAGCCCCTCCTGGAGTAGGAAAGTCTCTTTTTCTCGCCAACCAATGTGTGCAGTCGCTGATGGAGAATAGAAAGGTCCTCTATATTTCATTGGAGATGAGTGAGGATAGGGTGGCCCAACGACTAGACTCTATTGCATCTTTAATCTCACAGAGGAAGATGAAGTCTGATCCTACTTCTCTCGTTAAGGTAAAAGAACGTCTTAATCTGTTTAAGGAGAAGTTCTCAAATGGGGATCTGGTTATTAAAGAACTCCCTTGTGGCTCTACCTCGGTCCACGGTATTCGCGCTCTTTTAAGTATTTTACGAAACCATGAGAGGTTTGAGCCTGATGTTATCATCGTTGATTACATAGGACTTTTGCGGTCTAATGACAAAGGGATGGCTAAGTACGAGGCGATGGAACAGACAGTCTCAGAAATGCGTGGGATGGCTCAAGAGCATAATTGTGTCGTATGGACTGCGACCCAGACAAATCGCCAAGGACGAAATGTCAGGCTAATCACAGACTCAGAGTTAGGGGATTCCTACGGTCAAATTAGACCTGTTGATTTAGCTGTATCCTTGAATCAGAGCAGGGAAGAATATGATGAGGGGATGATGCGTTTATATGCTATGAAAGTTAGAAATGGAAGAGCCTTTTTTACGGTCCCCCTTAATATAAACTATAGTACGCTTAGAATTGAAGAGGGGGAGCAGGATGACGCAGAAGAAGAAATGTAATTTATTAAAAAAGATAGATGGCCTCTACTTTAACGCAGGGTACCGTAAATTTAAGATAACTGTTAAAGATCATCTGGCAGATACTGGTTGTGCTTGC
>Ga0080013_1004252_pt1 | contig 14247 bp, 13 predicted proteins | sample ETNvirenome_6_85_FD_69236 | JGI IMG/M metagenome (GOLD analysis project Ga0080013, IMG submission 69236) | Marine viral communities from the Pacific Ocean - ETNP_6_85 (SPADES assembly) (version 2) | ecosystem: Environmental > Aquatic > Marine > Oceanic | place: Pacific Ocean | collected 2013-06-19
TAACGAAACACAGGCTTCTAAACTAATTGACCGACACTTGATTAGGGACATGAGGGGAAATCTCCGTGCCTTCGGACAACAGAAGGTTAGATGTCCTAAGTGTGGGGCGAAATATAGAAGACCACCCATTAGTGGGAGATGCCGAACACTACTCTCGGAAAAGTCTGCCGAAGAATCGGTGACCGGTGAACACGAGGTTGTTTATTGTGATGGGAACATTATTCTTACAGTATCTAAGGGTTCAGTCAAGAAATATGATTCCTTGATGAACGACCTTGTTGAAAAGTATGGTTGTGATAACTACATTGAGCAACTATATTATCATGTGAGTGATTGGGTTTCCCAAACCTTTGACGACAATGATGAAATGGAACAGACTCAACTAAAGTTAGACTTCCTATGATATGAGGGGAGAAGTTAGCCAAACATCCGCCCGTCATCCGAGTCGGCTGGTGGTTTTTCTTGTGGATTGATATTTAATGAGATTTCCAAAAGTGACTTCAAGACCATTTTGATTTCGGCCAATTCATTGCTAACTTCATCCACGGATTCGTGCAATTCATCAACTTTATGGCCTAAGCGGGTTACAGTCATTCTTTTGGTAGGAACAACTACTCTATCCTCATCGGTCATAACGATTATTTGTCTTCACGACCATTTAATGGTTGGCCTGTTTGCTCATTTATATTTCAATCAAACCAAGGAAGATTATTGCGTAATCTTACCTTCTCATGTTCGGGAACTTCGTCCCTAATCAACAAACCTTTGGTGATTTCCAAAGCCCGCTCCATATTTTCTAATTCATAGTATGCCATTGCTGCGGCATCGTCCACCATCCACTTATGTTCCGGGTGCATGAACAGCCCCATTGTATTCCAAACCTCAACTTGTTCGTATAACCCAAGGGCCTTGCGTAACAACTTCCAATTCCCCAAAGTTTTACCATACAATAATAGTTTGAAGTAAGCGTCCGGTCTTTGTTTTACTGTATCAATGGCCTTGAATAAGAAATCCGGGTCTTGAGTCATCTCCCAAATGGCCATATATGATTCATAGATTTCTTCTTCCCAACCGCCCATTACTGTTCTCATCTTGTAATAACGAACCGCATCAGGCCAATAAGACCTCCCTGCGTCCCTGCACGATTGTGCCAAATAGAATGTATATCGTTGAATCAAGAAAGGGTCCTTTTCTTCATTCAAGGCGATAAGCAGGGTATCTCTATCACGGGCATACAGTCCTTCGCCTTTAGCCCGTCCGCCTCCATCGTAATGATGATAGATACTAATTGTATCCAAGACCCCGCCTGATTGCTCGGCAGAATCACCGGCATAGGCGATATACTCGTGTAAGACAGAATGCCAGCGATAAGAAGATTGCGTATTTATGAGCCAAGGAAGCCAATGAGTCATGGAACTTCCCACTATGGGGAGCATATAGGAATCCAAATCTGTGGAAAGTTTGGAAGTCCATTCATCATCTGTGACGGTGAGAGTATGGTCCGCATCAAGGTAAATGTAAAAATCACAAGCGGACGAGTCGGCTTGGTCCAAACATTGGTTGCGAGCATCGGCAAATCCCTTCCAAGGGGAGTCAAAAACTTTGCCAACGGTGTTACCCTCAAAATAGTCTAAAACTTTCTGCTTTGTGTTGTCGGTGGTCTTTTCATCCACCCCAATACAAAAGTAGTCAAGATAGGGTGAAATGGAATCCAAACAACGCTCAATGTTGGCTTCTTCGTTATAAAGAGTCATCAGTAGTCCTATCTTGACCATAGGAATGGATAGCCATTGGACTTACTTAATGGTTCTTATGCTCACTTTGGTCTATACTCGTTCTCAAAGGAGTTAATAGTAATCAATCCTGTGTTACTTGTGAATATAATTCCAACACTCACCGATAGAGCCGCTGCTATTCCGCTGGCATTGCTATAAGTGACTCTTATTTCATCCCCGGAAGTAACGAGAAGTGTTCCTGATGGCTCATAGACGGCGGCATCATAATCCAACGGGAATGTGCCCGGAATTGGAACATCCCGACTTCCTGATACGGGAACGGGTGTGAGGAAACCAAATTGTGGCCAAACATACTTCGCTGTTGCGGGGTGGGTGGCCACATTGTAAACAAGAATCTCATTCACATTCACATTGTTTGCATTTGATGAAGCCGCACACCATCGGATGACTCCGGGGAACGGCACAACCCATACCAAGTCACCGGCTGAATTGTTAGTAGTAGGTAAGTAGCCGCTGGCTCCATCATCAACGATAGCAGACCATTTGAAGGTAGCCGCACCAAAGCCACCACCTCCGCCTCCTCCACCGGTTGGTCCTGTTGGTCCTACCGGCCCCGTTGCTCCACTTGGACCTGCTATTCCGCTTCCACCTGCTGTTCCCGATGGTCCGGGGTCCCCACTAATTCCGGGTGCTCCTTGTGCTCCCTGTGCCCCTTGTGGTCCTTGTGAACCACTCGGTCCGGGGTCACCACTTATACCGGGTGCTCCTTGGTTTCCTTGTGCCCCTTGTGCTCCTTGTGCTCCTTGTGCTCCACTCGGTCCCGGGTCCCCACTAATGCCCGGTAATCCTTGTGCACCTTGACCACCTGACCCGCCCGCTGTTCCGGACGGACCTGCTGTTCCTGACGGTCCCGGGTCACCACTTATACCGGGAAGACCTTGTGCACCTTGACCACCACTACCTCCGGCTGTTCCCGAAGGACCAGCAGTTCCACTTGGTCCCGGGTCGCCGCTTATTCCGGGTAATCCTTGTGCACCTTGACCACCGCTTCCACCGGCAGTTCCGCTGGGACCTGCTGTGCCGGATGGTCCCGGGTCACCACTAATTCCCGGCAGACCTTGTGCTCCTTGACCACCACTACCTCCGGCTGTTCCCGAAGGACCGGCAACTCCACTTGGGCCGGGGTCCCCGCTAATTCCGGGGAGTCCTTGTGCACCTTGGCCCCCACTTCCGCCAGCCGTTCCCGAAGGCCCCGCTGTTCCTGATGGACCGGGGTCGCCACTTATACCCGGTGCTCCTTGAGCACCGCTTCCGCCAGCAGTTCCGGAGGGTCCAGCCGTTCCTGACGGTCCGGGGTCGCCGCTAATTCCCGGGAGTCCTTGTGCACCTTGGCCTCCACTTCCACCGGCGGTTCCGCTGGGACCAGCAGTTCCACTTGGGCCGGGGTCACCACTTATACCGGGCAAACCTTGTGCTCCTTGACCACCTGACCCGCCCGCTGTTCCGGACGGACCTGCTGTTCCTGACGGTCCCGGGTCCCCACTTATTCCGGGAAGACCTTGTGCGCCTTGTCCTCCGCTTCCACCAGCCGTTCCTGAAGGACCGGCCGTTCCGGATGGTCCGGGGTCACCACTAATTCCCGGCAGACCTTGACCACCACTACCTCCGGCTGTTCCTGAAGGACCAGCAGTTCCGGATGGTCCCGGGTCACCACTTATACCGGGAAGACCTTGTGCACCTTGACCTCCTGATGGTCCCGCTGTTCCGGACGGACCTGCGGTTCCGCTGGGTCCGGGGTCCCCACTAATTCCGGGAAGACCTTGGCCTCCACTTCCACCGGCTGTTCCTGAAGGCCCCGCTGTGCCACTTGGTCCGGCCGTTCCTGACGGTCCGGGGTCACCGCTAATTCCGGGTGCTCCTTGAGAACCTGAACCTCCGGCAGTTCCGCTGGGACCTGCTGTGCCGGATGGTCCGGGGTCGCCGCTAATTCCGGGTGCTCCTTGAGCACCACTTCCACCGGCGGTTCCGGAAGGACCGGCTGTTCCACTTGGTCCCGGGTCGCCACTTATTCCGGGGAGTCCCTGACCACCGCTACCACCTGCGGTTCCTGATGGACCCGCTGTGCCTGATGGTCCAGCAACTCCTGAAGGACCCGCTGTGCCACTTGGTCCGGGGTCGCCACTTATACCGGGCAAACCTTGGTCACCTGAAGGACCCGCTATGCCGGACGGACCTGCTGTTCCTGATGGACCCGCTTCCCCGCTTACGCCGGGAAGACCTTGTGCACCTTGACCTCCTGATGGCCCCGCAGTTCCACTTGGTCCGGCCGTTCCTGACGGTCCCGGGTCCCCACTTATTCCGGGAAGACCTTGAGAACCTGAACCTCCGGCGGTTCCGCTGGGACCAGCAGTTCCACTTGGTCCGGGGTCACCACTTATACCGGGCAAACCTTGACTTCCTGAACCGCCCGCTGTTCCCGAAGGCCCCGCTGTTCCTGACGGTCCGGCGGTTCCACTTGGGCCAGCCTCTCCACTAACCCCCGGCAAACCTTGGTCACCTGATGGTCCGGCAGTTCCGCTTGGACCTGCTACGCCGGATGGTCCCGGGTCACCACTTATACCGGGCAAACCTTGACTTCCACTACCTCCCGCTGTTCCGGAGGGACCTGCTGTTCCTGACGGACCTGCGACACCGCTGGGTCCGGGGTCCCCACTAATTCCGGGTGCTCCTTGTCCTCCACTTCCACCCGGTAATCCACTCGCACCTGCTGTTCCCGATGGTCCGGCATCTCCACTTATTCCCGGCAAACCTTGGTCACCGGATGGACCGGCAGTTCCCGAAGGACCTGCGACACCTGATGGTCCCGGGTCGCCGCTAATTCCGGGTGCTCCTTGAGCACCACTTCCACCGGCGGTTCCGGAAGGACCGGCTATTCCGCTGGGACCTGCTGTTCCCGAAGGGCCAGCCTCTCCACTTGCACCGGGCAAGCCTTGACTTCCTGATGGCCCCGCTGTTCCGCTTGGACCTGCGACACCGGATGGTCCGGGGTCACCACTAATGCCGGGTAATCCTTGGTCACCTGATGGTCCGGCTGTTCCGGAAGGCCCCGCCGTTCCACTTGGGCCAGCGACTCCTGACGGCCCTGCCGCTCCCGAAGGACCGGCCTCACCGCTAATGCCCGGAAGTCCTTGACTTCCTGAAGGTCCAGCAATTCCCGAAGGACCGGCTGTTCCGGATGGTCCCGGGTCGCCGCTAATTCCGGGTAACCCTTGAGCACCACTTCCACCGGCGGTTCCGGAAGGACCGGCTATTCCGCTGGGACCTGCTGTTCCCGAAGGTCCAGCCTCTCCACTTACTCCCGGTAGTCCTTGACTACCGGAGGGTCCGGCTGTTCCCGAAGGTCCGGCGGCTCCTGAGCCTCCGGGTAATCCGCTGCCACCAGCGACTCCTGAAGGCCCTGCCGTTCCCGAAGGTCCGGCCTCTCCACTTACTCCGGGCAAACCTTGGTCACCCGAAGGACCCGCTACTCCTGATGGACCCGCTGTGCCACTTGGCCCTGCGTCCCCACTAATGCCCGGTAATCCTTGAGAGCCTGAAGGTCCGGCTGTTCCACTCGGTCCCGCTATTCCGCTGGGACCTGCTGTTCCCGATGGTCCAGCATCTCCACTTATTCCGGGTAGTCCTTGACTACCGGATGGTCCCGCTGTTCCGGAGGCTCCGGGTAGTCCACTACCACCTGCTACTCCGGACGGCCCTGCCGTCCCTGATGGACCCGCTTCCCCGCTTACGCCGGGGAGTCCTTGACTTCCTGATGGTCCAGCAATTCCCGAAGGACCTGCAACACCTGATGGTCCGGGTAATCCACTACCACCTGCTGTGCCACTTGCTCCGGGTAATCCGCTGGGGCCGGTGGCTCCTGTGAGTCCACTTGGACCCGCTACTCCCGAGGGACCGGCTTCCCCGCTTGCGCCGGGAAGACCTTGACTTCCTGATGGTCCCGCTATTCCGCTGGGACCTGCTGTTCCCGATGGTCCAGCATCTCCACTTATTCCCGGTAGTCCTTGACTACCGGATGGTCCCGCTGTTCCGGATGCTCCGGGTAGTCCACTTCCGCCAGCAAGTCCTGAAGGACCGGCTACACCGGAGGGACCCGCTTCCCCGCTTACGCCGGGAAGTCCTTGGTCACCGGAAGGACCTGCAACTCCACTTGGACCTGCTACGCCGGATGGACCCGGCAATCCGCTTCCACCTGCTGTTCCTGATGCTCCCGGTAATCCGCTGGGTCCGGTTGCTCCTGTGAGTCCGGAAGGACCGGCGGTTCCTGAAGGACCTGCGACACCCGATGCCCCCGGTAATCCGCTTCCACCTGCTGTTCCTGATGGACCGGCTACACCGGAGGGACCTGCTTCCCCGCTTACGCCGGGAAGTCCTTGGTCGCCTGACGGTCCCGCTATTCCGCTGGGACCTGCGATTCCTGATGGGCCAGCAACACCGGATGCTCCGGGTAATCCACTCGGCCCTGCTATTCCTGTTGGACCCGATGTTCCGGTTGCTCCGGAGGGTCCCGCTACTCCGCTCGGACCTGCTACTCCTGATGGTCCCGCATCTCCGCTAATACCGGGCAAACCTTGGTCACCTGAAGGACCCGCTATGCCGGACGGACCGGGTAGGCCACTTCCACCGGCTAATCCTGACGGACCGGCGACCCCTGAAGGACCTGCGTCCCCACTAATTCCGGGAAGTCCGGTGGCTCCTGTGAGTCCTGATGGACCCGCTGTTCCTGACGGTCCAGCGACACCACTTGGTCCCGCTATTCCACTCGCACCCGGTAATCCGGATGGGCCAGCGTCCCCACTTATGCCGGGAAGCCCTGTTGCTCCTGTGAGTCCGGATGGACCCGCTACTCCTGATGGACCGGGCAATCCGCTGGCACCTGCGCTTCCTGATGGGCCAGCAATTCCTGAAGGCCCTGTGAGTCCTGTTGCTCCGGTTAATCCTGACGGACCAGCGATACCACTTGGACCTGCTGTTCCTGACGGACCTGCTATGCCGCTGGCACCCGGTAACCCTGATGGACCGGCAATACCTGAAGGTCCGGTGAGTCCTGTTGCCCCTGTAAGTCCTGAAGGTCCCGCTACTCCGCTGGGTCCGGGTAATCCGGAAGGCCCAGCAATACCTGAAGGCCCTGTTAATCCGGTAGCACCTGTGAGTCCGGAGGGACCGGCCAATCCTGATGGACCGGGGTCACCGCTAACTCCGGGAAGTCCGCTTGCTCCGGATGGACCGGCTATTCCCGATGGACCGGCTAATCCGCTGGGTCCAGCGACTCCTGAAGGTCCAGCAATTCCGGAGGGTCCGGTTAATCCTGTGGCTCCTGTAAGGCCACTTGGTCCAGCCACTCCACTTGGACCGGCTAATCCTGATGGGCCAGCATCTCCACTTATTCCCGGTAGTCCGCTTGCCCCTGATGGCCCCGCTATGCCGGATGGTCCGGCTAATCCACTTGGTCCAGCGATTCCGGAAGGTCCAGCAATTCCCGAGGGACCTGTTAATCCGGTGGCTCCTGTGAGTCCGGAAGGACCTGCTATACCGGACGGACCAGCGACACCGCTCGGTCCGGCTAATCCGCTGGCACCCGGTAACCCTGATGGGCCAGCAAGTCCTGTGAGTCCGCTTGGGCCAGCAAGTCCACTTGGACCTGCTAATCCTGAAGGACCCGCTAATCCGCTCGCACCCGGTAATCCACTTGGGCCTGTAAGCCCACTTGGTCCGGGTAATCCCGAGGGTCCTGTGATTCCTGTTGCTCCTGTGATTCCGGAGGGACCGGCTATACCGGACGGACCTGCTATTCCCGAAGGTCCCGCTATTCCGCTGGGTCCGGGTAATCCGCTTGCACCGGGAAGTCCTGAAACTCCTGTAATTCCGGGAAGCCCTTGTGGTCCTGTGAGTCCGGATGGACCGGCTATTCCGGAGGCTCCGGGTAGTCCTGACGGTCCCGCTATTCCTGATGGACCGGCTAATCCCGAGGGTCCTGTTGCACCGGTGGCTCCCGCTAACCCTGCTCCACCACTTGGTCCCGCCGTTCCGCTTGGACCTGCACTACCGCTTGGACCTGCTGCACCGGTGGGTCCTGTGGGACCTGTTGGACCGGTTGCACCTGTGGCTCCGGTGGCTCCGGCACCTCCACTAACAGACCACTCAATTTCTTTTGGAGTTGTGGCGTTGTTGGTTGTAATTGTAACATTCGTTCCGGCTACGAACCTAATGTTTTCTTGCCCCGAAGGGGTTAAAGTAGTTTGACCGGTAACGAAAATACTATACCAATGGCTGGAAAGACTAATTGTTACGATTCCTCCGCCATCATCAGTAACTACGAAACCACTTGTTTGGTCAAAGTTCATGACGGTTACATTCGGGACCGATGGGCTACCATCGGATTCCCTAACTGTGAGGGATGAACCACCGCCTCCACCACCTGTGGTAATTGAAACATGGCCACCGCCTAAATCAGTAAGAGTTCCGGCTGTAACGGTAATCCAATTAACGCCGTGAACATCAACTACGCCGTCATTAACTCGTAATCCGGCTTTACCGGCATTACTGCCCGTCAAGCGGCTGCCGGGTGGCTGGCGATTGCTCATAGTATCTCATTACCCATACTGCTACTTAATGCTTTAAGTATCAGTTAGTTTGCACATTCTGTTGTCTTCCTACATCTTGGGTGTAGTCACGCTGTTCAGTCCACCCGCAAAAGCAAGCCTCGCAAGTCCCGGTTGTGATAGATACACCGGGGTTAGAAGCGTTAATAACACGGAAAACAACCTGTGATGTAGCCACGATTGGGATGTCGTAATGCCATTGGTCGGCTTTAGGTGTAATAGCAGACCATTGAAAGTTATTCCACTCTTGATAAAGGGAGCCATCAACCCATATTTGGTAGTAAATCCCTGCATTATCAAGGGCTTCGGTATGTCCGAAAGAAGCGATATGGTAATAATCTCCACGATTTCCAACAGTTGAAGTCCTACTTGTTGCTGCGGATGCTGAAGTTGCGGTAACTGTGTTACTGCCTCCAATTCCGCCCAAACTTTTGTTGTTGTTAGCCGCAGTAGGTGGAGCAGTTGCAGTTCCGGTAGTGGAACGAACCGATGGTGGAGGGGCTACGCCTGTGTATGTCGTAGGTGTTGGCATAAAATCGCCTGTTCCGGCAAGGTCAGTCCATGAATTGGAACCTTCAATATCAGCCACATTGAGAACTACAACATCAAGATATTGGCTCGTAGCGAGGTTATATCCCGCTCCTGTGGAGAAATCATACTTGTAACGAAGGGTTACATTCGCTGAATTAAACTTTGGAACTAAATGCCAAGGATAGTTTGCATAATTAACACCCACAGACCGCTCAAGGAACTCAACAGCAGGGCGAATGTCCCTTTTGTAAGTAGTTGGGTCTATTCCGGGTCTTACGACCTCGGTTTGTTGGGTTGTTGTAGTGCTTACAGAAGAAATAGGCGGTGGGTAGGCATCCACACCATCCCCTGCTTGAGAATAACCCGATTGTAGGGCTTTCTTCCGATAAGGACGCTTCAAATCACGAATCTTCTCGTTACCTGCCATACTATTCACTTACCCTTCCCGCTACTTAAAGGATAACTTTCACTCATCCCACATAATCTTGCCGTGTCTTCTCCATATCCAAGTATGCCTTGGAAATGTTGAGGTATTTATTCCATGTTTCGGTTTCAAGACCCTCTTGCTTCACTAATTGACGGCGAAACCACTCCGCATTATCCACATTGACCGCAATTCCGAGTTTCATTAACTCCTCGGCAATCAAAGCGTCACTTCCGCTAAATAGCCAATACTGCACGAATACTTGGGCTAATGGGCGGACCATATTCATAGCGACACCGCCACTAACTGTGCCATCTCTTGGAGTAATTTGCACGAGTTGAGCACCACCCCCAAATTGACCCAAGTTAGTCATGTAATTCTTAATATCGTTCATCATAGTGTATCTCACATCCCATGTGGTAAATGGTTCCACATAAACCGGAGGATTGAGCATATAGTGAGCAGGTCTAATTCCTTCAGTTTCGGGGTATGGGGCTGCATTGCCCGATATACCTAATGCGGAAACATTCTGCGGGTCTTGATAATAACCTGTTGTATCAACCCAAATGTTCACAAATCCATTAGGAATCCAATCAATCAAAAAGAATCGGCCTGTGCCTCCCACATCATACGCTACATTGTTACCACCCTCCATCATAATTCCGGGAGTGCTCCCGAATCGGTCAATAACTACAAAACTTCCATCCCGAACCATATTAGATTCAGTTACATTGTTACCGTAACCACCGGTGAAGATGGAGAATGATTCTCCGGCATTGGGAAGTCTATCATCAACAAAGGGGTCGGTAGGATTGGTAACACTTTGACCATCGTTCCATTCAACCCAAAGTTGCCAATCATAAACCTGTTTAGTGATAGCCATTATATCATCCCCCAAAACTTTTGGAGCCACTTTGGAAGAAGGCCCTTCCCTGCATTAGCAATCATCAATCCACTCTCCTTGTCCCTACCGGATTATCCATACGAGCCATTGCATCTTCAAAGACTTCGTGGCGAATGAGCATTCGGCGATAGGCGTTGATATTCTCCACAGTCACAGGGAAACTCGCCTTTAGGAGTTTCATAGCAATAGCGGCATCTGCACCATCCAAAAGAAGGTATTTCACATAACAATAGGACACTTGTGCATTATTGTAAATGGTATTGTCTGCATCTTCCTTGGAATTGCGATAAATGATGTCCCAAACTTGGCCGGGAAGGATATAAACAGGAGTGGGAAGTCCATTCCTAAAGGATTCAAAGGTATAAATCGGTTGCACCGGCTGTAATTCTTTGGGTGCGTCTGTAATGGGCTGTAAGTTGTGGTCCGGGAATGGAACTGCCGAAGTTGGCAAACCTTTGGCGGGGCGACCATCCGGTGTTTGGAAGTAATAAGTTTCATTTACTCGGATTTGGATAAATGCGTCTTGCCATTGGGAGTTACCGGTGCGGGCTGATTGACCGTCCCATCCGCTGATACTGTCTATAACGATGAACTGCGTGGCTCTCAATGCTGCGGGAATATCAAGATTATTCCCACGCCCACCTGTAAAGATACTTACACCATCAGAAGGTAATCTAACGGAAAATACCGGATTGTTGAAGTTTCCGGGGGACGCTCCAAAGTTTGGAGGGGTCAAAATGGGGTGACCTTGGGTGGAAGTGAAACCATCATCATAGAGTTGCTCAGTAATCAAATTACGCCACTCATACGCTTGTCGCCTGATACCCATACATAATAGTAAGCGATACCGCTACTTAAGGCTTCACGCTTTAACGGCAAGCAACCTTTTGGATAGCCAACTCACCAATGAGGGTGATTTTGACCTTCCTTTCATTTACTGCGGTAATTGCGGTGTTGTTGGTCACCGTGATTTGAAGGGGTTGCTGGAATAGACATAGGATAGGGCATGAGAATGCAAGAACTTGTCCTCCATTCGCAAGGTTTGTGTGTAGCCATGAAATATCAAAGGAGTTAGAAGGAACATAGTTTGGTCCGACTCCGATTGCTACATTGAAGTCTGTGAAAGTAGTTGCGGATGAGCCGTCTGTATCATCCAAGATTTGAACTGCAATAGCGTATAGTCTAACTTCCTCGTTGTTTGCTTGATTCGTAAAGATAGACACTACATTGGAGGTATTGGCTGCTATGGTTCCACCGCTTGCATCAAATGTATGGGAGGTAGTGTATATCTCCGGTTGTGGGTCTTGATTTGCCATTCACTTTCACCTGTTATGCCTACTCTTTCTTCGTTCTGCTACTTAAAGTATTCCCTTCATTCCGATGGGAATGCGGACTCCCACTTATTCAACGCTTTCCTTGCCTTTTTCTTCCGCATCCAAATAACAATTAAACTAAGAACGATAAAATCCAAGATAAATGCTAAGGGTCCAAGACCCTGTAAATCCTCTATCATTAAGGTCATCAAAGTCACACTCAGGCACAGCACTAAGAGGGCGGTAACCCACCTTTTGTCCCATTGAAGCCCCATAACCATAAGTTGGTGTTCTTGATATTTAATGGAATCGCCTAAGTGCTCAAGAATTACCAAAGAGTTCATCTTCGGTGTATTCCTCGGGTGGAGCCTCCACTTCGGGGTCGGGTGGAGTTATCTCTTGCCCTTTGACTTCCACATACTGACGGAACAATCCATAAAGTTTGGGTGCAATGTCTTCCATTTCCTCCTCTAAGGAATGGCCTCTTTTCTCGGCTTCTGCTACCACATAAGTTTGCATCAAACTGATGGTCTTCACCGCTCGGTAAAAATCCGGTGTGAAAACAGTCTTGTATGTCTTGGAGATGGAATCCGCTGAACGCTGGGCTAAGATTGCTAAGACAACAGCAGCCAAGTTAGTGGATGCAATAAATCCAAGTAATTGCCAATTACGCCATGAAGATGGTTCTAATGCAAATGCAATAAACTGAATGACGGCCCAAATACCAACGGCCAAGACAACCATTTGCTTGGCAGTTACGAACTCGCCCATTACTAAGTCAGTCATCTCGTCATCTTTCATTAAATCAACCTCACAATTAGATAATCTTCTTCGTCCACCTGATGATGGCCCGTGATTGTATAACCGTATTCTTCCAAACTTTTCAAAACTTTCTTTTCCCATCGGCGGCCTTTGTCTATAAGGAATGTTATATCACGAAATATCCCTTGATTGGCCAGCATAGTAAAGTCCTCAATATGATACAGGGTCAATGTTTGTCTGCCTACTTGAAACTTCTCAAAGTCATAATCTATTGGTTCTTGCTCAAGTTGCCGTGTAAAGAAGTCCTCTCCCATCTGTTGGCGGATGGCTATTGATACATCATCTCCGGCTCTCAAAGTTTCACTAAATATCAACCATTCTCTTTCAATGATAGCGTCCCAGCGTTGCTTTTGAGTATCATATTCAGCACCTAAAGTTTGCCTCCTTGAAGCCCAATACTGCTCTCGCCTTCCAGCAAGATACTCGTTCCACAGAACTTCCTTATCGCTATCGCCCTGCGTCACACTCTCTCATATCAAGTGCGACTACTTGAAAGTTCACTTAAAGGGCTGATTTAGCACCCATTCGCTTTTCGGCCTCACTTATCAGTAGCCCGCTGATAATGCTTGTCGTCAGCACAATGGCAGCCATCGTGAACAATTCATTTCTGTCCGGTAAAGTGCTAAAGGCATCCATGAAAGTTGTCCGTTCGGATTTACTTTCTGCCATAGAATAATGGATTAAAGATTCCACCATAAACACCGAGAAAACTATGCCGGTGATGACTACTTGCTTTTCTAAGCGACTCATACTCATATTAGCCACCATTTTCCATCTTCTGTAATCCTTCATAGAAGGCAATACCTACAATAATTACAGGAATACCCATCAACAGCCTATCAGTAGCGGAAAACGCATCTTTGGGCCAACCATAACGAGCATAAGTCCTCATTACATTGACCATCATAGAACCAAAGAAAGCAGCCGAACCGACAGCAGGTATTAGAACACCAACCCAAGCATCCCGGGCCGCATCCTCCTGAACGGAGTTTTCAGCATCAAACTTTTGCTTGATTGCCTTCTTCTCATCGGCTTTTTGAGTCTTAGTTGTCTTTTCTGCCACGGTATCATCCTCGCTTTACAAACTTTTCGTAACCAAGGACTCCTAAACATACAACACCCATCACACCAGCAATTGGAATCATAATTCGGTTGATATTATCGTAACCGGCTTCAATGGCTTGGGCGTGTGCCATAATACGAACCTCGTCATCATTAGTTTCTTCTTCGGCTTGATATTGTGGAGGCAATTCATCCTTTGGAACTACTGCGGTAACTTGGTCCGGCTCAACTGCTTCTCGGCAGCCATAAACATTCCATAGAGGGTTACAAACTCTTTCCTCACCAATTCGGCGAGCGGTTGAACCCGGCATTGAATAGAAAAGATAATACCAATCTTGAGGGTCTGCTCCACTTGAGGGTAGTATGTCGTTTGGAGCAAAGTTATTTGTTCCACTAATAGGTGAAATCATGTCGTAGCCCATCCAATTTGTCCCGACCATGTAATCAACCCCAAGTCTTCATAATGAATGCACCAGCGATAGCCGAAACGCCGATAGTAGCGACAACCGTTCCAAGAACCTTAGCATACTCCATAGATTCAAGACCCTGACTTCTCCCCTCAGTTGAGGAAGACGATTTTGAGGAGGATGATTCGTCACCATCCACGAAGGCTGCACCGGAAACATCTTGAGTTCCCGAACCGCCCGCACCGGGAGCCACATAAGGAAGACCTGCTTCCCCATAAGGTTGGTATGCTTGACCATCTTGGTTAAGAGTTGTTAGAGTTGGCACCCATGCAATCCACGAAGCGGAAGACTGTGCCTTAGAAATTGGCTGACCATCCGAAGTATATCCG
>Ga0080013_1004254_pt1 | contig 14242 bp, 10 predicted proteins | sample ETNvirenome_6_85_FD_69236 | JGI IMG/M metagenome (GOLD analysis project Ga0080013, IMG submission 69236) | Marine viral communities from the Pacific Ocean - ETNP_6_85 (SPADES assembly) (version 2) | ecosystem: Environmental > Aquatic > Marine > Oceanic | place: Pacific Ocean | collected 2013-06-19
TGTCACCGCTCTCATCGAAAAGTCTGGCGGTGCGGGTGGATTCTCCATCTGCATGGTCGCGGAGTCGGTGTCCACCTCGACCGGTGGCACCGTGGACTTCGGCATCGAGAACTTCACGGGGACTCTCACTGACCCGGCGAGCATGACCCTGCACTTCGGCTTCGTGCTGGAGCGCGAGGCCCTCGGCTAGGGGTTACATGTGGCTCGTGACGTTTCCCTACTGGAACTTCGGGACAGAGTACGTCGGCATGCTGACGTAAGGTCTGTCGTCCGATGGACGGACGCCATCATCAACGACCTGATTGATGAAGCTGTCCCGGAGCTCCAGGATCTCATCCTTTCCGAAAACGACACCTACAACATAGAATCCTACACCTTCGGCATCGTGTCGGGGACGGACACCTACGGTCTCCCGGCTGAGTTCTACAAGATGAAGGGCGTAGACATTCTCGACTCCCAGGGGGACTGGAGACCCATTGAGAGGTTTTCCTGGGGAGATCGCCTGACCCAGTCCGAGGTGTCCACGTCCCGCACCGACCTGATGTACAAAGTCCTCGGCCCCAGCATCGTCTTCCATGTTGAGCCAGGGTGGACGCAAGCCGCAGGATGCAGGTTGTGGTACTGGCCGGTTCTTGCCGACCTGGTCAACGACGGCGACACCATCAATGGCCACAACGGCTGGGACAAGTTCATCGTGTTCAAGGTGGCCATGGAGATCCTGCAAGCCGACAAGCGGGACGCCACTACCATCGCTGCGCTGCTCGGACAGCAAGACCAGCGCATCAGAAAAGCGGCGGCGATACGCGACCGTGGAAACCCTCCCGTGGTTCGGGATGTGCGGAATCGGTTCGCAAGACCGTATGACCGCCTCCCGAGGCCACGTTAATGCCCCCACGCGTACCTGAAACAAATACCGACCGAGCAGACCTTCAGGACCACATGGACCGGACCCGTGAGTCCGTCGAGGCCCTTCGGGAGCAGAGAGCGCAGCGGTGGAAGGTGACTCAGGTCTACGAGGCCGACTGCCAGGCCAAGATGTGGGAGGTGGTGATGTGCAACGTCGCCACTGGCGCAATCGAGGTCACGCTGCCCACCATCAGAACCAGGGATGTCGGGAAGTCTGTGGCAATATACAACGACTCATCGTCAGCAACTGCGATCACCATCATTCCGCCAGACGGGGTGAAAATTGACGGCTCAGACACCCATACTGTCGCCGCAGCTTGGGGCACTGTCACCCTCGTGGCCTTGGCAACAACAAAATGGGGAGCGATCTAATGGCCCTCAAGGAACAAGTCGTGCCCCTCGCGGTGGGCAACCTGGGTCTCCAAGCGGGAGCTGACCCAAAGGAGGTCAACAACAAGGGCTGGCTCAAGTGCGAGAACGCGGTGTTCCCCCAGGAGCACACCATCGGTAAACGCCGGGGCACCAAGACCATCGCCGGGACTCACACTGAGGAGTTCATGGCGACCTACAAGGACCGACCTGTCCTCATGGGTTCTGCTATCCAGGCCCTGGACGGTTCACCCTTGGCGAATGGAACCTTCGGCCAGGCCGCTGGAGGTCTGCGCCTGTTTGAGGCAAACACAGACCCCAAGATGGCCAACCCTCCTCAGGCTGGCGCCATCGTAAATCACGTCTACAACTGTGAGATGGTGGAGTCGGGGAGCGTTCGGGCGTGGGTCTACGCCATCTACAATTCTGTCGGCGGTGCATACGACCTGATGATCGAGTCCTACGAGAGGTACTCAAATCGGTTCATCCAGTCCCTGACGGTCACCAATCCTTCGAGCGGGAACAACCCTCAGTGCCGGCTTATCGTCTACCCCTCGGATGACACGATTCACTTCTTCTACATCAGCCTTCAGGAGATCTACCGAGGGGAGGTTGACCCAACGACGGGCGCCATTGTGGGAGCTGCAGGCACGGGGGTCATACTCTTCGCCAACGACGAACAGTTTGACGGGTGCATCGTTGACGATGGAGTTGCCATGTTCGTCGGGCGCAACAACGCCGGCAACGGCCTGAGGATTGCAACCTGCACCGACGCCGGGGTGAACACGGGTGCGACTCACGCTGCGACCAACCCGACCAAGGTCGGCATCTGGCGACGGTTCACAAACCGCGAGGCGTGCATCGGTTATTTCGACGGGACCAACTTTGACGTGCGGCTCGTTTCGTATGACAGCGCCCTCGTCAACGTGGTGGCAGACACGATCATCGACACATCCCTCATCGCAGCGGAGTGCGAAAACATCTCTGGGGTCAACGTCACCCAGGACCAGGCCGACGTGGTCTGGACGCACGACGACGCAGCGAGCCAGCCCAAAATTTACAAGACCGTGGTCCAACTCAATCCGGTGTCCATCACATCGAGCGGCATCATTGTTCGCAAGTCCACCCTCGCGACCAAACCGTTCACCGTGGACGCTGACGGTTTTTTCTGGGTGACGTTTTCGGCAGAGAGGTACGCCTACCTCATCAACCTGGGCGGCCAGCACTCAGGGAAGGTCAAGGCGGCCCGAGTCTACGGTCAGGACACCACAATGGGATCTCCAGCCCACGGGGCAACGTGGTGGATCTCATCCATTGGATCTGCGACCCCGTGGCGCACCGCGCTACGCGAGATGCTCGACGTGGACGCCAATACCGTCAGCCCGTTCATGCTGACCAACCCGAAGAAGACCAGCGTGGACCCCATCGAGGCCAACGATGCACTGCTCATCGATGGGAGCCTCCCCTACGCCTTCGATGGCGAGCAACTCGTGGAGCAGGGGTATCTGCACACCCCGGAGTCCTTCACAGGGGCGAACAGCGGTTCAGGCCCCTTGAATGCCAATTTCCAGGACGGCGACTACCAGTACCGAGTGACCTACAGATGGAGGGACAGGTATCACCGCCTCCACGAGAGCGACCCGTCCCCGGCGGTCAGCGTGGAGGCGGCCAATGCCCCGAACAACAGGAACGCGATTACACTCCTTCCCTACTTGAATCACACCCGTCGCTCAGATGTGCGCGTCATCCTCTGGAGGACCAAGAGGGATGGGTCCATCTTCTATCGCCTGTTTGACTTCGCCAATGTTGTGACCCAGGACACGCGGGGCGTGTACAACGACGAGGTGGCCGATGGGGGCCTCGGGGCTGAGACCCTGTACACCACGGGCAACATCCTGGAGAACGTGGGGCCGCCTCAGTATCACGTCCACTGCGAGCACCAGAACCGGCACTTCGTCGTGGACGACGAGAACCCGACCACGCGCATCTACTACTCCAAGGAGATGGTGCCCAACATCTCGGTCGAGCATTCGGATACGCTTGCGGTCTCTGTACCCCCCGAGGGCGGCGACATCACGGGCATCGTGTCCTTCATGGGCCGGCTCATCATCTTCAAGGAGAAGCTCGCCTACTTCGTAACCGGCAAGGGCCTCAACCTCATCGGGAGCGGGTACGGCTACGCTGACCCAGTGCTCCTGTCTGAGGCTATCGGGTGCGTGGACCGGCGCACCATCGTGCGGACCCCGGCTGGAATCATGTTCCAGGGCAAGGACTGCATCTACACCCTGTCGAAGAAGTTATCCCTGACCCCTGTCGGCCAGCCCGTGAGGTTCTTCACTGACCCGAGGACCAAGCGCACTGGGGGCGCTCTGACTCTGGTCCGGGGCGTGCTCCAAGCCCGCCGGCATATCGTGGTGTTTTTCTCCTCGGACGGCAACGCCCTGGTTTACGACTGGCTGTATGACAAGTGGGCGACATGGACCAATCACCAGGCCACAGATGGGTGCGAGGCGGGAGACCTCCTGTTCTACAAGGTGGCCAGTGGCAACAAGGTCTGGGTCGAGGACCAGACGACCTACGAGGACGACGCCTCATACTACTCGCTGACCTTGGAGTCGGCGTACCTCGCTCTGTCCAATCTGGGCATCCAGGTCATGTGGAAGCTCCTGACCAAGGGACAAAACATCGACCAGCACGACCTGGAGTTCTCTGCGATGTATGACGAGGAGCCGACGTGGACCGACACTCAGGAGTTCGACGCCACCAGTCTAACGTACTTCGACAGCGCCGCTCATCTCGGTGATGGCTTGTCAAACTACGTCGGTCAGGGATACTCTTTAGAGGCAACCCTGAGCAAAATCGAGTGCAGTTCGATGAGGTTTAGGATCCGAGACATAAACCAAGGTGGGACGGGCGAAAGCTTTTCCATCTCCTCGGTTGCCCTCCAGGCTGCAGTCCAGCCCGGTATCCGGCGCCGGGGCGACGGCCGCATCATGGCCCCATAGGAGGACATCGTGGCTCCCAAATACGGCAATGCTCCTGGGAATTCCGGCAGCAGCCTCGTGAAGAAGAAGAACCCCTCCTACGGTTCCGGCTCTGATTACTGGAGCTCTCAGGGTGAGGGGTTCACCGACCCGGATTACAACTACAGGGGAGGGGCCCCGGGTGGGTACACCCAGGATGAGAGCGGCTGGTGGATCGGAACTTGGGGCGACGAGTCCAAAGGCTGGAACGTGGACCCTCGGGCCTTTCAGATGAAGCAAGGGGTTCCGGGGTGGGCCCAGCAGGGCGCATCGGACATCGCTGCCAAGAGGGCCGGGCAGGACATGCGTAACCGATCCATCGCCGCGCTGAACTACTACCGTGACGTGATGTCGGGAAAGAGGTCTGCGGCCCAGGAGGCGGCTCGCTACGGGCTTCAGCAGGGCACCCAGGACATCGCTGCACGGGCAGGGGCTGCCCAGAGGGGAGGATACGACCCTGCGACCGCTCGTGCCGGTTTGCTCGCGCAGCAGCAGATGGGTGCCGACGTGGCGGGCAAGGCGGCCGTGGCCTCGGCGCGGGAGCGCAATGCCGCTGCAGAGTCTCTTGCGCGTCAGTCCTTGGCAGAGCGAACGGTGGATGTCCAGCAACTCGTGAACATGGAGCAACTCGCCCAGCGGTATCGCGAGATGGGCATGACCGACAAGTACAACGAGCTCGCGTCGAAGATCGCCTACGAGAAGACCAAGATGGCGGGATACATGGGCGAGGAGTACAAGGAGAGCAACATCGGTGGGCTCATCGGCGCTGGCCTTGGTGCTGGGGCGGGGGCCTTGGCCGGCGGCGGGGCCCAGGGGGTCCAGATCGGCGCCCAGGTCGGACAGAAGTTGTTCTCGTAGGAGGTGACACATGGCACCACCTCACCTTCTTGTGTCCCACTTGAAGGTCAAGGGTGATAGGCTGAAGATGTACTTGTGCAGCAGGAGAGAGCCATGAAGGTTAAAACGAGCATCAAGGGTGGGCAGGGCAGCGGGCCGAAACTTCCGGGGCACCGTCGTGTTCCTGGGGTGGGCGGCTGGGGCTGGGAGCCGGCTGAGTTGGGTGGGACGTTCTGGCCTGGCGGGGAGTTCGGGAATGCCAAAGCAGAGGCTAGGGACATTGTTCGCTCTCATGGAGTGAAGAAGGCTCCTCGCATTCTCCCAACCACAACCGTGGAGATGAGGAAGAGGGATTCGATGCTCGACAGTAGGGCATTGAGGTTTGCGGAGGAGGTGTCCGGGGTGAGGAACCCCAACCCGGCCCTGGACCGAAAGCCTGAGGCCGAGGACATCGACGAGGACATTAAGAAGGATCCCAACCTGCCCCCATCGGCAGAGCCTGCACCGGCCGGCCCACCTCCGCCCATGTTCCTGACCCTCGGCGGTGGAAGCAGTACCAGGACCAAGCAGGGGATGGACCCCTTCTCCAAGATGAAGATCGAGGAGTTGATGGCGCAGCGCCAGGGTATGACTGGTCGCGCCACTGACCTCATTCGGCAGCAGGGCGCCATCGAGGCCAAGAAGGCCATGGAGAACTACAGCGCCATGACCCAGTCCGAAAAGGAGCTGGAGGCCAAGGTCGCACACGAGGAGATGAGGAAAGACGAGGTCCGCTCCATGATGTCCAAGGTCCGCGCCAAGGTTGCGGCCATGGACGACGAGGCCGAGAAGTTCTCTGGCGGCGACCCTGACCGGTGGTGGAACCAGAAGACCGGCGGCAGTATCGGAAAGAAACTTCTCTGGGGGCTCATGATCGGCCTGTCCGGCAACAAGGACCAGAACGGGAACCTGTCCTTCGGGATGGTCAACAACTTCATTCGTCAGGACGTGCAGCAGCAAATCAACGAGTTCAAGGCCAAGCGTGCGGTTCGCGGGGACCGGATGAACATGCTCCAGTTCCTCGCCAAGCAGGAGGGGAGCATCGACCTGGGCGTCCTTCGGCTTTACAAGCAGCACTCGGCCGACGTGGCTAACCACCTCCGGGGCATCGCCATGAAGCACGAGTCGGCGGCGGTGAAGGTGCGCGCCGAGCAACTCGCGAACAAGTTCCAGATGTCGGAGAACGCCCTCGCCGCCCAGGTCGAGATGAAGACCGCCGACCGCTGGTCCAAGTCCAATACGTGGCAGTCGCGCCAGATGGTGGACCCCCGCTACATGGCTCACCTCAAGGGGCAGGCTGGCGGTCGGGGCTCAGCAGCGGATAAAGAGGCAAAAAGGGCCGGTATTGCAATCCAGGCAATCGACGCAATGGACGAGGAGATAGATATCGCCGTGAAGGGCGGGTGGAAGGGCAGGCTCAAGGCTGGAATACCGACCTCGTGGGGGAAGGCTGTCTCCCCCAAGGCCCAGAGGATGTACGGGCTAAGGAGGGAGGTTGCCCTCCAGGCTTGGAAGATGATCGACCAAGGCAAGTTGTCCAACGAGGACGTGAAGGAGGCGATGAAGGACGTTTTAGGAAGGCACTACCTCCTGACGCCCCAGACAACGCAGGTTCTAAAGCAGAACATGGGAGACCTCCGGGAGAAGATGCAAAGGGCGCTGAACGTAGCCTCGGGGACGTATCAGAAGCCTGCAGGGTGGGGGAAGTTCAAATCCAACCCGATGACCGCCTGGAAGTAGACCCGACCCATGGCCAAGTACATCCTCACAGAAGACGGTCGAGTCCCGATGGTGGACTCCGAGGGCAACAAGGTTCTGTTGCCTGTCGAGGAGGCGAAGAAGAAGTACAAGTCGGCGGGCTGGGAGTTTGACCAGTCCCGAGAGACCCGTGAGTCCTACAGCGGCATCTGGAACGACCCACGTCACGCCGAGGGCACAGCTGCAGCCATGGGTGCTCTGCGCGGCGTTACCGCAGGGGGCAGCGATGTCGTCGCCCGTGCCATTGGTGGCCAGGAGGCAGGAGAGGCTCTCGGCACCCTGCGCCAGTTCAACCCCTGGAGTTCCTTCGGCGGTGAGATGGGTGGCATAGTCGGAAGCGCCGCTCTCTCCGGTGGGACGAGCGTTCTGGCGAAGGGCGCGTCTCTGCTTCCGTCTGCCCAGATAGCCAAGGCCGGGGCCGGGGTGTCAAAGATGCTCGGAGGAGGCCTAAAAGGTGCCATGGGTCGAGGGGCGGTCGAGGGCGGTCTGTACGGTGCCGGCCTGTCCGCTGGCCAGGTTGCGCAGACCCCGGGCCCCATCGACTGGACCACGGCTCCTGATACGGTGGTGAAGGGTGCGCTCTACTCCGGCGTGGGTGGCGGTGCGTTCGGCGCGGCTGGTCACGCTCTGGGTGGTGTCGCCAGGTTCGCAAAGAGAAGGGCAGACACGGCTTCTACGAACCTGCGAAACGCGACCAAGGAGATGGACGAGGCGCGCACCGCCGTGAGGGATCTCACCGAGCAGCAGACGGCATCCATCGCTGATGAGACGCAGAACCTCAAGAGGGTCACTTGGGGTGACACCGACGACATCTCACTCAAGAAGTGGATGTCAAAGAGGGCCACGCTCGAGACGGAGATCAACGGCTTCACGGCAAAGAGGGACAGGGCCCTTGCCGAGGCTGGCGAGTTGGGTGCGCAGAGGGCGCGGGCTCAGAGGGAGGGCCCCGCTATCAGGTGGGGGGACAAGGAGAATGCTCGACTAGAAAAAGCCCTGGCCGCTTCGGAGAAGAAGGGTCTTGAGATAAAGGGGATGGCCCGCAAGGGCGGGGAGTCCTCCGAAGAATTTGCACTGAGAGTAAGGGGAGCGAAGGCCGCAAAGGAGTACCAGGACACCGTTGTTCAGGACCTGTCAGATCTCCGCACCACGTCCGACATGCCCACATGGAGGCCGAAGGACGAGAAAAAACTGCTGTCGTTCACTGCAGAGGCGGAAAAGGTCTCAAAGGAAATAGACAGGCTTGGTGCAACCATCTCAAAGAGGGGTCGCTCCCTTGGAGACAACCAGGAGATGTCTCAACTTTCATCGAGAAAGAACCATGCCATAGAGATGGCGAGCGAACTGAAGGCGAGGAAGGCTCGCACCTTGCTTGGCCCGAGCCTCTCCACGACACGGGTCGGGAGGGAGGGGAAGCGTGTCAAGTGGGGGAAAAGGGAGAACGCAAAGTTAAGAAAGGCTGAGCACCTCGCAAAGAAGAAGGACCGAGAACTCGAAACCATGACTCAGAAGAGCGGCGAGTCCATGGAAGCGTTCAATCTCAGGCTCAGGGGAGCGCGGGCGGCGAAGGAATACCAGGACGCAGTCATCCGCGACCTCAGAGACCAACAGCACTTGTCGGGGCTAACCACATGGACCCCGAAAAACGAGAAACTCCTCAAGTCCCTGGTCAGCGAGGCCCAGGCGGCGGACAAGAGCATCGCTACCAAGACGGCGAGTTTCGATGAGTCCCTTCAGCGGATAGAACTTCTGACGAAGAAGAAGGTTCTCTCTGGCAAAACCTTCTTCGAAGCCAAGGACCAGAAGGCCCTCGACAAGGCCCTCAAGCGCATGGAGAAGGCGCAGGGCATCCTCGACAAGGGGATGCAGAAGAGCGGGCAGGGCCTCTTTGAGCGCGTGGCTGAAAACAGGCTCCAGTACGCCATCGGCGGCGGGCTGGCCGGCGGGTGGAAGGGAGCTCTCATCGGATCCATCGCTGCCCCGGCAGTCCTCAAGGGGGTCAAGCGGTTCCTCGTCCCACGGTTCAAAAAGGATGTCCTGAGCAAGACCGCGAAGATGTGGGAGCGACGAGCTGCAGTGTCTCAGGCCGCAGGGGTCCCGGCTCGAGCGGCTGCGAAGGGTGCCATCATCGCCGGGGCGAGCACGCTCACCGCCAGCGAGTTCAGCGATGTCGCCAAGGACCTGGAGCAGTCCTCCCCGGAGGTCATCGAGTTGAGGATGTCGGCGTCGGCCCCTCCGGGTGCGGACCCGATGGCGATCCGCATCCTCGCCCGGGGCGAGACCGAGCGCATCAACTACATCAAGAGCAGGATGCCCATGGTGGGCCTCGGGCACCTACCGGGGATGGGCGCTTCCATGGGGATGATGTCCATCTCCAAGCAGATCGACCCAGGCGTCGAAGCGCGGCAGAAGTTCACCAACGTCCTGAGAGGGGCGTCCCAGCCCGGGAGCACCCTGGAGGACTTCTCCAAGGGTCGGGTGACCAAGGAGGGCGTCGAGGCGTTCGCCCACCTCCTCCCGGACGAGTACGAGGAGACCAAGCGGCTGGTGATGGAGGCGGTTGAGGACTTCGTGGAAAAGGGCGGCGTCTACTCGGCTAACCAGCAGCAGCAGATCGGTCTCTTCACCGGCCAGCCGACCCTGCTCGCTGCATTGCCCCCCCTGACCCCCCAGGAGCCCCCACAGGGCGGTGGCGGGCCGCAGGGAGGCGGTGGGGGCGGTAAGAGCCAGAAGGCCCCCAAGGGCATCGACAAAGCCCACCTGACCAACCTCGAGCAGCACCTCAATATTGACAAGGGATAGTGCGCCCCCTCATACTGCGGTTCTGACCCGGCATGAGGAGGAAGCGTGACCAAAGAAGTCGTTCTGCGCTGGAAGAAGGGGGATGGCTTCCGCCGCCCCTGTATCCAAGACCATACCGTAAAGTATTCACCCCCCGGCGAGCTCGCCCCGGTCTCGGGCCTCGGCGCCACCGTTGCGCTGCTGTCACCCTCCAGCGGGCTCGGAGGAGCTGAGCGCCAGACTGAGGCGCTCGCCGGGGGACTTCGCGACCTGGGCTTCCACGTCAAGCAGGGCCAGGTCACCGACGACATCGAAGCGGACGTGACCATCTGGTGGGGTGCTCACCTCGGCTGGTGCGAGCGACGGGCTGAGTCCATCTACGTGGCCCACTCCTCCCGGCTGGCCGTGCCCGACGACGTGGACACCATCGTGGGCGTCTGCGCCGGGGTCGGGGACGTGACCATCTGGAACGGGGTGGACCCGGAGCCGTTCAAGAACCTGCACCTTCGGCCGCGCCCCGCCCCGGGCGAGACCTTCACCGTGGGCTGGTTGGGGAGGTACTCAGCGGAGAAGAACCCCCTGCTGGCGGTGGAGGTGCTGTCGCAGTTGCCTGACAACTTCCGGCTGGTGATGCACGGGTCTGGCCCTCTCAGGGTCGAGTTGCACAATGCATGGGACAGTTGGAAGCCAGGGTTCATCGAGAGGCTGGACATCGGCGGCGTGGCGCGCCCTGAGGATGCTCTCGCCCGCTACGACTGCCTGCTCATCACCTCCGACGTGGAGGGGTGCCCGCTCGTGGCTATCGAGGCCATGCACGCCGGGGTGCCGGTGGTGGCCCGCGCGGTTGGGGACCTGGAGAAACTCCTGGACGACGACCGTGGGGTGACGCTGCAGGATGGTTGCCTACCGGAGACGCTTGGGGGGTTTGTCGGGCTACTCGGAGAGCAACCCCTCATGGCCCAGAAGATTGCTGACCGTGCCCGTGCCTTCGCCGCCGAGCACCTGACCGTTAAAAAAATGGCGCTCCAGTACGCGGAGTTGATCCGAGAGAAGGTGCCCGAGCCCAGAGCCCGGTGCCAGATCAACGCAAGCGACCCTCGTCCCCGCATCCTCCTCCTCGCTGACCAGCCCGACACCGCTTTCGCCATCGGCCACCGCGACCTGATGAAGTACTGCGGCGAGTGGTTCGACTTCGACATGCACGTCATCCAGCACTGGCCCGAGGAGCCGTTCCCGGACATGTCTCGATACGACGCCATCTATGTGCCGTACACCCGGTGGCAGTTCCACAACCTGCTGCCGTTCAAGCGGTGCCTGGGTGCCAACCGTTCAACCGACTTCGACCGGTTGAACCCCGGGCAGTTCGGAGCGCCCGAGGCCACGACCGTCAACCGCTTTCGGGGCTTCCAGGTTGTCAACGAGATGGCGCACGAGCTTGCCAACCCGTGGTGCCCCAACGTGGTGCTGCTGCCCAACCCGGTGGACATGGACCGGTTCCCTGAGCACGACAAGCCCGAGGGGTTCATCGCCCACTGGAACGGCAACCGCCAGCGGCAGGACCTCCTCGGCCGCAGCGTCAAGCGGTTCGATGAGATTGTCCGGCCAGCCGCCTCGGCCGCTGGGGTGACCCTCGACTGGTGCGGCTACAACGAGCCCGAGGGGCCTCATCAGAAGGTGCCCTCCGAGGACATGCCGGCCCGCTACCGGGGCGTCCACTGCCTCGTCCATGCGTCCCGTTTCGAGGGGTGCAGCAAGACCCTGCTCGAGGCCATGGCGTCCGGGTGCGTGGTTGCCTCCACCGAGGTGGGAACGGTGCGTCAGATGGTGGACCAGCAAATGGAGGAGTGGGGCGAGGCTGGAATCACCATCCCCTCGCTGACCAACTGGGACGGCTTTGCGAACCACCTTGTGACCCTGCGCGACAACCCAGAGCGGGTGGCGCGCATGGGCGAGATCAACCGCGAGACCGTGCGGCGGTGGTGGAGCTGGGAGAAGTGGGCACCGAAGTACAAGCGGTTCCTGGAGATGGCGCTATGAGGGTCCTGTTCGCATATCTCGGCACCCCCGGGCCCCTCTACGTACTAGACACAACTCCAGAGCAGGCTCTGGAGACCCTCCCCACTACCCACATGAGCGAGGTCAACGGCTTGCTGGTGCCATGGTATCTGCAGCAGTTGGGGCATGAGGTGGCGGCGCTCACTGAACAGGCAGTGCAGCCATGGTGGATGCCTCAGGTGCATATTGATGATGCCGACCCCGCCGACTGGGACGTGCTCTACCTGTGGAAGCGGCAGTCAGTAACCCAGTGGGTGGAGAGCCACCCCAGACTTCTGGCACTCCCCTGGCGAAACGTTGCTGCTTGGTTTGACTTCGGAGGCCTGTCAAATGTGGCGCAGTCAGATGCCATTGGTTCGTTTGCCTGGGGCACTGAGCGCATTGCCAGAGGTGAACGCCCCAACTTCCCCAGTGCTCATCACTGCGTGGTGGAACATGCCACCACATTTGTGGATCCTCCTGAGATGGGTGAGACGAAGCCCAGGGGCCTGTTTGCAGGGCGTTTGCCCGCGCCCTATCTGCGAGCACTGAAAACCGCCGCCGACCATGTGCCCATGATGGCCTATGTGTTGTCGATAAAATCTGGTGCAAGCAAAGTCAACTTCAGGCCGGGGCAATACTCCACCGAAGATCTGGCCAGCGCACGCAGAGCCGTGGGGCCAAATGTGGAAATTTACACAGGGTCCAATATGCTCAAGGTGAGCAAGGAGGCGAGCGCGGCTAGCTTCGGTCTGGTGCCGAGCACCAGACCTCCGGGGGTTGAGCAGGCCCAGAGCGCATCCAAAGCTTGGGACTACTGGGCCATGGGCCTGCCTGTGGTCATCGACGCGAACGTCCCTGAGGCTAGGATGGTCGGACTCGGGTGCTCTCCGTTTCTGGGTTCTGCTTACAATTCCCAGGATTGGATGCAGGCGTACTGCTCTGCCCTCTGCGAAGATGGTGCCGAGGTGGCCCGCCAGAAGATCCAGGACTGGACATTCCGCCATCACACTTGGAAGCATCGCGCTCAGCAGATCCACGAGGAGCAACTATGCACCCTGTCGTAGGGCACTCTCCGTAATACTCGCCTTGCCTTGACCCCCTACGCCGGGGGACAATATAATCACTGAAATTTTCTACAGGAGCGGCTCATGAGCTCGCGCAGAGGTAACGAGATCGAGGACGGTGGGTTCCTACATGATGCCCAAGCCATCGGGGCGAACTCAAACGGGAAGACCCTCGTCAAGGGAAAGGGCCCCCGCGTCTTCATCGGGATCTGGATGAGCGGAACGACTGCCGGCCAGTATGAGCATGTCATCGAGGTGACGACCAACGCGCAATACTTGCGCCTGAGATGGGACGAGGGAGTGCCCGCCATGTACGTTGAGGGGTCAGCGGCGGGTGGCCGGTGGTCCACGCTGGAGACGCAAGCTATCGTCAAGGGAGGGAACACGACCATCTCGGCCGAGTGCAACATGACCGGGACCGGGAGGTAGCCATGGCTGTCATCGGAACAGTCACAACGTATGGAGAGGGTGGGGCCCCTACCGGCGCAGCTGGTGGAGACCTCTCGGGAACCTACCCGGACCCCACGGTCAACGCTCACGCGGCGAACCACGAGCCCGGGGGGACTGACGAGATTCTCAGCGCGCCATACGACGTGGACGGGGGCCGCGTCATATGGGATAGCGACAACGGCCGGCTGATCAGTGGTTTTCACGAGCCCAACGACAACACGGTACATGCCGACTGGACGCAGGTTACCCCTGCCGGAACCAGCATCGCCAAGGTCGCCGGCACGATCACCATGACGATTGACAACGGGACCGATGGCGATTGGTGGCACCCTAATTTCACCTCGCCCCACATGCTAATGGATGTGCCAACGTCAGGTGCATGGGAGTTGATCATGGGCCTCAAGCACGACGGCACCACAAACGACCAGGGGTGCGTTGCCGGCATTCAGTGCAAGGCCGCCACCGACAACGTCCACATGGTCTACTGGCGCCTCTACCAAACCAACCTGCAAAAGAACTACTACATCGAAAACAGCTCGGCGGTACGCACCGACAACAACGGGGCCACCGAGGGTTGGATCCGAATGCTTTGCACCGGAGAGACACTGTACCTGATGTACAGCAACACCACATTCGCCGCTGGCGAGCCAGCCGACGGCGACTGGACGGAGTGGACGGCAGAGGACGTGAGCAACATTTACATGCAGGAGATGCAGATCCTGCTCGCCTCGCTACGCACCAGCGGCACTGGCGAAAGAACCCTGGACTTTCACCGCCCAAAGTTCAAGTTGCTATAGGCGCAGATTCATCGGCGGGCTTTCGCTCGGCGGCGGGGCTGCCCCGGGCGTGGCGCCCGATTTTGGCCAGGTCACCATCAAGTACACGTAGGAAGGAAACACCCCATGCCCAATTTAGAGTTCGATCTTGCTGCACTGATCAGCGAACTGGGGGCGGGCGCCATCTACTTTGGTATCCTCTGGA
>Ga0080013_1004255_pt1 | contig 14242 bp, 21 predicted proteins | sample ETNvirenome_6_85_FD_69236 | JGI IMG/M metagenome (GOLD analysis project Ga0080013, IMG submission 69236) | Marine viral communities from the Pacific Ocean - ETNP_6_85 (SPADES assembly) (version 2) | ecosystem: Environmental > Aquatic > Marine > Oceanic | place: Pacific Ocean | collected 2013-06-19
GAGGAGGCATAATGCTCTTCAAAATCTTCTGTATTATCGCGACGTTAGGCGTCGTATGGCCATTACTCTAAACATATCGGAGGGTTAGATGACCCACTACATCATCACCTTTATCATCGGCGCACAAGTCGGTGGAATCATTGCACTTTTGCTGGACCAGCGCAACCGTCGTTTGTTCCGCGAGGAATACGCCAATAAAATCAAGGAGTTGGGATGAACCCACAAGTAGGCAATATCGTTGAGGTTTCTTGTGTTCGCGGTGGAAAGTTCATCGTCGGCCAAGTCATTAGAATCTTTGAGAAATGTCCCCCCTTCGCAGAGGACCACTATCTCGTTAGATCTCAAGGGGTTAGCGGCACCGAGTTGTGGTTCGCAGCTTCCAAGATTTCTTCAATCATTTCGGAGGGTTAAATGAAACAAGTTTTCATCTTGAAGCGCATGAATGCGTCGGAACGCATTGTAATCATTGGGGTTTATGCCAACCGGGCAGCGGCAGAAAGGTGCATCATATCAAAGGGTTATGTAACCCACGGTAATTATTACATAAACCCGTCCATGTTGTCAGGTCGCACCGCATGGATCCAGAATTACCCAGTGATAACAGGGAGTTACACTCATGATGCTTGGAACGTGGCGCAAGACGTGGAAATAAACCAAGAGATATCGGAGGGTTACGATGGCAAAGAAAAAGAATAATAAAATCATTGAGTTGCGACGACCTCGCAACCCATTCGCCGCAAGTTCTTGGAATCGTTCGGGAAGTGGCCGACACCCAGATAAGAAGAAGAAAAACAACAAGTTAGCTTGTCGAGGTAAAGTCCAGCGATAACAATAACTTGGGCGCGAGAAAAATATAATCATTTCACATAGTTACTATAAGGAGGACATAGTGAAATACGTAGTAATTCTAGGAGGTTGCGGGATATGCACCTACCTATACCATAAGCTCTGTAACTGGTTGAAATCATTGGATGAACCATCGATGGACCCTAACGACAACTGGTAATTAGCAATTGCCCAACAATATCAGCGAGTTACAAATGTTTGAAGCACTTTTCTTTATCCTCCTGTTAGTCATTGTATTTGCAGGGTTTATTGCGATGATCAAGTTCATTATTGTGAATGCCCTAGAAATCTGTATGATTTCAGTATGTTTGCTGTGGTTCATGTTCTACTACTCAGTACTTACATGATTACAGCAACTTACAGTACAGCGCCCTGTAGGGTCGGCCCAAGTGGTTGACTTTACAGGGCTTTTTTTTGTGCTTAGTGAAGTGTGAAGAAATGTGTAGGCCCGGAGAAAGCCTAATGAAATCAGGGAGTTTAGGGTAGGTCGAGCCGGCAAGGGTGAAAGGCGACAAGGATTGTAAGGGTGCGAGATTACTATACATAGTATGGCCCACGCATTCCTCAGTGATTTCCCCTACTTACCCGGTGGCCCGGTCCCCTATTGCAATAAATAAAACCCTTACATATCCAGTGGTTCCCCGCGCCTACCCCGGGCTTAGATAGCTTGGGGTAATTACGTAATAATTTCCTTACCTTCCTTAAGGGCTAAGCTAAAGCAGTGTAACGATTAGCAAATTTACTTTGCAAAAACAAAACAAAACGCTAAGCAACCTTAGAAAAAATAACGCAATGATTGCAAACGCTTAGGCCCCCCTCCCCCCCTGGGGGGTGTAAATGCCGGAAAGTAACTCTTAAGTAAGCGAAATCATTGGTGATTTGACGGCTAGATGCATTAACAACACGCGGGTAATTTTTTGCTGGATTTGGCTTCTTTCCCTAGGTACCTTACTATATATTAGTGTTAACTTAAGGAGCAAAACAATGAAAATAAGTAAACAACAACTAAAACGAATCATCAAAGAAGAAGTAGCCAAGGCGCTAAATGAGCGGCTTACCATCGAAGAGGACGAGTGCATCGACGGCCCTTGCGCAGCGAAGTGCAACGAGAGTATATATACACCACAGTGTAAGAGTTGTTACGAGGCATGTGCTGAAGCGAAGAACGAATCGATTACGCTCGGCGAGCAGTCGACTGACGAGGGCTGCTTTGAAGACAGCGATTGTTCCGATGGCTACAAGTGCAAGGACAGCGGACTCTGCTGCAACGACGCTGGCGAGTGCGAATGAATAAGTGAGCATAACAATGAAAATAACCAAACAACAACTCAAGCAACTCATCACTGAGGAAGTAATTAAAGCGCTTAAAGAAAGAGCCCCATCGGACCCTACCATCGCCCGGGCGGCGCGAACACATTCCCGCAAACGCTCACCGATCGGCGCTAAGCGCCAGCACGCGGCGAGGAGGAACGCTGCGGATATCCGGTATTTTAAACGAACCCCATCGTATTATGGCGACTTCCCGCCGGATCGCGAGCAGATCGATGAGACCGACGATGGCGATGATGATGAGTGCGGTGCGCTGGAAAACATCGACTGTTGTGGCAATTGCCGGAAGAAGTGCGGCGCTGGGCCCAACGCTAGTGCGGCGGTCATTGCATGCGCAAAGAAGTGCCTAGCCGCGTTGAACGCACAAGCAACAGCACCGGGCAGATGTGCGAAGTGTAACGGCGCAACTGTTGAAGAGTGCGATTCGGACGCGGGCATGCTTGGATATCCAAGGTGGTTACCAAAAGCGCCCAAAAAGAAAGGCACCGCCGGCGGGTTGGCGAAACATCAACAGAGGGTTTATAACGATTTGCTCAAGAAGGGCTATAGAAAATTAACGGCTTTGCCTAGGAGCTTGAGAGAGGGAGACAAATTGAATGCAGAGCAAGTACCCGGGGGGTATGTGTATTTAACTGGTCAACGGGCGCTTGGTCTCCGTGTCGTTTTATTTACGACGGTGTGGCCAAGAAGCACGAATAAATTTGTATGGACAGTTAAAGCTCGCGAGCTTAAAAACCTTGTTGGCTATAATTATAATGACAATCTTGCTCCAGGTAAAATCACGGCAATCTTATTAAAAGGAACTAAACAATGAAACTAACCAACAAACAACTTAAACGAATCATCAAAGAAGAAGTGCAGAAGGCTCTTAATGAGCGCCGGACAAAAAAGCTGCCGGGGGAGTCAGGCGGCCAAAGTTTGCGAGATAAAATAGCCGCGGCGGTCGCTAAGTCGACGGCAAAAAAGGCAAAGGTGAGGGCTTGGGCGGCAAAGAAGGTCAAGGAAGATGCAAAGAAGGCCGAGAAAGAGGCCGGCCGCAAAACGGAAAGGGCTCTTAAAGAAATTGCCCCATCGGACCCGGGTACCTTCGCTCGATCGCGTCCATCTCGTAAAACGCCGGCGGCCGCGAAGCCCAGTAAACCCAGCGAGGACTACGAGTTCACCGTTGACGACATGGTAAAGTGGCAGCGGCAACAACGTGGAAAAGATGCACGTATTAATGCTTGTATGGATAAATGCTCGCCGTTGTGTCCGGATAGGAGCCGACGATGCATGAGCAAGTGTAAAGAATGGTGTTATCGCCGAGAAGACCGGCGGCGCGCTGGCCGCCGGTGAAAAATTATTAATTATAGGAACTAAACAATGAATATAACCAACAAACAACTCAAACAAATCATCCGAGAAGAGGTGGAAAGGGCACTCGATGAGGCCGGCGAGGGCGATTTCAGCGCTGACGACATGCGGCGGTGGCAGCGGCAACACAGCGGAAAAGAAGCGCGTATTAATGATTGTATAGATAAATGTACGCATTTAAACGATTGTGACAACAAGGGCCGACGATGCATGAGCAAGTGTAAAAGGTGGTGCTGGAATCAAGAAGACGCCGGCCGGCTGTGAAAAAATATTAATTAAAGGAACACAACAATGAATATAACCAAGCAACAACTTAAGCAAATCATCACTGAAGAAGTGCAAAGGGCGCTTAAGGAACGGTACGGCCCCGGACTGAGCAAGAAGGCCAAGGAGATTGATCCTGATGTCCTAGCGGTGCTCGGCGCGGATCCACTCAGCATGTATGACGCGGTCGAGAAGAAGAAAAAGAAGAAGCCTCGCAGGGCACGGGCGCCGTCCAAGGCACTTGCCAAACCGCAGGATCCGATGGCGCGATGGAAAGCGCAGAGGGCCGCAAGGGCGAAGCATATTGAAAAAGTCGTTATCCCAAAATATCTTGCCAAAGGCTATAAAAGATTTTCCTATTTACCCAAATTGCTTGACTCTTACCCCGAGGCCTTAAAAGTTGGGTCTTACAAGGTTTATCGCAATAGCGAGGTACGGACTTTTAAAGATTTTCCTATTGTATTAATTAGTTTAGAGCCTTGCTGGCGCTGCGGCGCTCGATGGTCAACATGGAATGTTGACCCGCACGAACTTGAAAGTATGGTCGGTGACTCTCGGACGAGGCCACCGATCGCAGCTGTTTTGGTAAAACTGCAGAAAGGAGCAAAACATGACCCGGAAGTTTGGAAACACCATTCCCAATGGAAAAGTTAAAAGACGACGTGAAAAACAGCCCTAATTTTCTCTCACGCCGAATAGGAACACAACAATGAATATAACCAAACAACAACTAAAACAAATCATCAAAGAAGAGATCGAAGCTGTGCGTAGACAGCTTAGCCAACCCGGCTTAGCCGACACGGTGAATAGAGCGGCGGATAAATATGTAGCATCTTCAAAGAGCCAAGCCAAGTGTCCCGCCGGTTGTATGCCCGTGCCTAAGCCTGATGATGCTTTCCGTTTACCTTATTAGATTGTTGGCCTAATTTTCTCTCACCCCGAAAAATCCCGCCAGTAAAATTTCCCAGTTTTAAATACTATTTATTATATTACCAGATTTTAACAACTACTTATTATATTACCAGATTTTAACAACTACTTATTAAGTAAGTTTAGGGAGCAAACTAATGAAACTGACCAACCAAAAACTAAAACAAATTATCAAAGAGGAACTGCAGAAAGTTCTTAAGGAACAAGCTCCAAAGCCGGGTGGTGCCAAGTGTTTGTTGCCCAACTTAAAAGAAGTTCCTATGCGCGAGCCCTTCCAGTGGGAAGACGGCAAATGGTATAAAGCTGTGAGCCGGTGTTCGCCCCGGGACGTATCGGTATCCCGCGGAAAGTGCGACACCGGGTTGGCCGATGCATACATGATACACGTCCAAAGCTGGGCGACTTCGGCCGAGGTTGGCGAACAAGAAAGCAAATACAAACAGAAATGGGGCGGCCGCGGCCGAGTCCCCGATGTGTATAAATCCTGGGTTGGCGGCACATGGGTCGATACCGGCGAGGCGCCGAACAAGCGCGGCATTGTCACGCGTCATGGCGTTGAAAAGCACAGACGTGTGCCGTACTGCATAGCAAAGCCGGCTGCGGCACCAAAAGCTAAAGCTATTCAAGATCCAAGGCTGGCGCAATGGTGTGCAAAGTGCAAAGAAAAATGTGGCCAAGGGAAACCTGATTTACCCGCGCCTCCGCCATAACTAGACGCGGAGTGTGGGATGCGCACCTTGCGACGTTATTTTCTTTCACCCCAAAATTTCCCGCCAATATTTTTCCCAGATTTAACATATTTATCTTATGCAGCCAATACTATTAGCAACAATAGTTGTTATCGCCTATCCTACTGTCAATAACCAAGAGCTTATTCTACCTCTCAAAGAGAACTCTGAGATCCAAGCCGACTATTATCAGAAGCGCGGCAAAAAAAGAATCCACGGGGCCATCGACCAAAACACGCCTATAGGTACGCCTGTTAGAGCAGTCGCTGACGGTGTAGTTCTCAGTGTATATTCCAGACACCGGTATATGCGTGAAACAATGCGCATTATGAGAAGACTAAAGCTCAAACCCACTTATTCTTGGCCTATGGCGAAAAAACGTTTGAAGGGCTGCAATTGTACAAGGCGTATACGGCGTTACTCACGCTCTCCTTGGATATCGGGCGTATATCTTACTATAGAACATAAAACTGACAGAGGCAAAGTGTTCAGGAGCCAATATATGCATATGTCAAAAATTTTCGTCCCTCACGGGAAAAAGGTAAAACAGGGCGACATCATTGGTTTATCTGGCGACACAGCAGTAATTGATGATCCGCCTCACCTACATTTTCAAATACGGTATAAGGGTATTAAGCGAAATCCTAAGAAGTATATAAGGGCACTTAATAATTAAATCAACTATTTATAATATGCGAAAACTATTAAATGAATGGCGCAAATACTTAGTAAAAGAACAATTTTCTTTGCCGCCGGAACATGAAGCGTTTTATGCACGCAAAGCTGAATTAGAGAATAAACTTTGCCCTCCAATTGTTGGCACTGGACAACCAGATGCTGATTGCAAAGCCGCTCTTAATATTGAAACTATATTACCGGGATATCTTCCTCCGTGCAAACCGGGCGATCATCCAGAAATGTGTAATTCCAAAATTAATGACTTGGGGTTGCGTGACGATGAGTGGATGGTGATTCAAAGCTCTTGTAAACCTTCGATGGAGCGTCGGGCTGGTGTCGAGCTTGTCGAGATCGAGCGATGCAATTATATAATATTAGATCCAGAAAAGGCTGAAAAATCTAAACCTCCAAAAAGAGTAGTTAAAAAGAAAAAGCGCAAGCGTAGAAAGAAGAAGCCGCTGGTCATAATCAAGCCAAAGCCAACACCAAAGCCAGTATCACCGCCGCCGACAGTGGCAGAGCCGGCTTATGAGGCGCCCATTGGTTTGCCGGGGCATGTTTCGCCAACAGCGCCCGGGTTTAAATATCAGAAGCCCGGAAGATAACTTAAAGGAACACAATAATGAAAAAACTATTAAACGAATGGCGTGAATATATCATATATGAAGAACTTCTTAAAGAAGCCGCTGACAGATATCAAAACAGCGAAGGCAAAATATTTAAATTAATACCACGTAAAATAGGTGGAATGAAAGTATATTGTGGCCAAGGTCAGTGCAGCTTTCGGCCATTGGATGCAAACGAATGGGCTACTGAAATGGCATTGGCGACACCACCGGTTGGCAAATGCAACCCAGATTCGCCGCCTGACGGTTATCAGTGTTATAAAAACATTGGGCCTGAGCCAGAATAACAAAAATTCTCAGTTTTAAACACTATTTATAACATGCAAAAAATCCTTACAGAGTGGCGTAAGTATTTAGTTGAGCAGCAAAAGTATATTAGTACCAAGCAGCACGCGCAGACGTTGCGAATGGTTCGGGCCAACCCGGGTAGTTGCATAAATGATGAGGGCCTTTTTAGCGGCAAAAACACGCCCGACTGTAAACGTCAGCGCAAAGCAAAAGAAATAGCAGCAAAAAAATCACTCAAACCAACAGAAAAATCATTCAAGCCGATAGAAAAAGAAGCAGAGTATGATGAAATAAAAAAACAAAATTATGCGAGATTTAGAGATAGTCAAGAAGCGTTGAGGTTTTTGATTGAAACTTTAAATGATTATGTGAAACAAGAACAACTTAAAAGTTGCACCCAATACCAAGGTCGGCGCGTGTGCAAAACGCTAGAACGGCTTAAACGAGAGGGTAGCATAACCCTTAAAGCCCATTTTAACAGTTTTTATAAGGTTGTGGGCATTGTCGAGGATTTTTATGATGTAGATATTAAGAATGTTCTTAATCCAGAAAATGAACAAGACCCCACTTATCAAGCCCAACAAGTAATAAATAACTATGAATACAATCAGAAAGCAGAGGAGTATCTTGAAAATATGCGTGAGGAAATATACTCTCAGCCAATTTGGAAAAGTGATTTTGCCAAGAAACACCCCGAAATTATGTCACAACTTAAAAGCGCGAGGCGCGCCGCGGTGTTTATGGTGCGAGACGCTATAAAGTGGCATTCTGCCGACTACGATTAGTATTCGACCTAACAATAACCGGCAAGGATAAACGCTGACCTCGTAAAATGTGACAGCTTGCATTATTACAAACACTAAAACTACCCGTAATAGCTATGTTGCTTGTACCAGCCACTATGGCACTTAGAGGAATAGAAACAACTCCAATTTTACCAACTGTCTTTACATCGCCAGATTTTTTGGTCAGAGTGCATTTATTACATTTAACATGCTGCGCGCTGACGACGATAAATTTTGATGGGTAGTCTTTATTGAACTTAAAGCCTTTATTCGGCACAATGCGCAGCGTTGCAATTGTATCAACACCTACGCGCATTTGTACTAATTGTGATTTTACTGTATATTTAGGAGTGCTTGGAGCAGCCAATGCTATTTTCCAAGCAACAACAATAAAAATAGACAAGATGCCGATAATTAATTTTTTATTCCACATATTATAATTACCCTCGCACATACATAAACACGCCGTCTTTGATCAGGTTGATTAGTTTCCTTAGCTTTTTTCTTGGAATTGTAAAACAACCGTGGCTCCATGGTTGGCCTCTCATTTTATGAAAAACAAGGCGTCGGTCGAAGGCATTATCATTGACCCCCTTGTCCAAGCCTTCAACGTTTAGACTATAACCAAAGTGACCTTTATATGTGTTGGTGGTTACAAAACTTCCAATAGAAGACATATAAGAGTCTGGCGTGTTGGAAAAATCAGAGGCATAAAAAATACCACTTAATCCAGCATGCCCTACTTCGGTGTGCATAAGAATTCTACGCTTTTTAAGGTCAATGACCCAAAGTCGTTTTTCAAAAATAGATCTGTGGTAATCAATAATTACGATTTTGTCTTTTTGTTGTACGTGTTTTATATTTTTCTTCTGTAAGGCCACAGCCTCATGAAACAATCTGATGTCTGGTGATGCATATACTTCAGAAAAACTACAAAAAATAAAATAAAATAAAACAAAAGTTCGAATAAACATTTTAATCCTCTTCTGGTGTCCTATACTAATTATAACAGCAATTGCTGGAGGAGTCAATAGATGCGTTTTTGGAAGCCATTATTTTTTGAACATAGTAAAATTCCTGTTTGGTTATCCAAACTTGCGCCCATTAATATAGGTGCGCTTTCATTTGCATTTTTTGTGTGGGGCCGCAAAGAATTGTCAGAAAGAACAAGAAGACACGAAACCATTCATTACCAACAACAATTGGAATTGTTGTTTGTTTTTCAGTGGCTGTTATATGGCATATTTTGGCTTTGGGGCTATTGGAAACTCAGAGATGGCAAGAAAGCCTATTATCGCTGTCCTTTTGAGCAGGAGGCGTATGAGAATCAACATGATATAAATTATTTTGAATTTCGAAAACGTTATGCTTGGGTGAAGTATAAGGTTTAGTTATTTTTCAAACTATTTAATATAGACAACTGAGGAATAAATTATGGCATCAACTATTTCAAGCGCTCCGCTTTATGTAACAATAAAAGAATCTGTCATGTTAAAGGGCAGAGAGCAGGGTGACACAACAACGTTAACAATATCAGGAATAAATGAAATTTTTAAAAGAATAGTAACATGCGCTGCAAGTCAAACAACAACAATTGCGACATTTGCCAATGATACTTACGAAACAGTTGGAGCTATAGATATAGAAGACTCAAGATATATTAGAGTAACTAATCTAGATGATACTAACGCTGTAGAATTAGCTGTTGTTACTACTGGCACCACATATCAAGTTAAATTAGATTATGGTCAAAGCCACATACTAGGAAGTGCTAATGATTTAATGTTGGCCGAAGCAGACACTAGTCCTAGTTTTGGAACTATGGCAGACGTAAAAAGTTTGCAAATTAGGCCAGGGGCTAACGCAGTAGATATAGAAATTTTTGTAGCCAGCGTGTAAAGAGACAAGTATGAAAAGAATAATAACCGAATGGCGGGAATACTTGAGTGAGCAAGGGCTTGGTTCGGATCCGCTTCACCCAGAAGAGGACGCCGAGCCAGTCGTAACAATGACCGATCCTGCGCGCAAGGAGAAGGATCTTAGAAAAGATCCCCGTTGGAAAGAAGCCGAATTCGATTTAGAGAAATTGATGCGCGACCTCGCCGCCGAGGAAGAGGCAAAGAAAAAGGCAGCCGCGGCCGCGGCCGAGGAAGAGGCAAAGAAAAAGGCCGAAGAGGAGCGGCAAAAAAAAGTCAAGGATGAGTGGCTACGGGAGAAGGTACGTTCAGTGCGGCCGGGCTTTACATTGCCTACTCAGCCAAAAGTAGCTAGATTAAATAATCATAGTATAATAGGAGCAACCGCTTCTATGGCCACCGCGGTTGGAGGTACAGCAGAAATCGATAGCGTGCTTAAATGGCTTATTCTTAATATGAAACAGCATGCGTCTTTGCTGGGCGTTAAAGGGTCGCGAGTTTTTTTACCGAATGCTGGACGTTCTGCGCTTAGAACAAATGAGCAACAAGCCGCGATGTTCCTTACAAGATTAACCAAAGATACAATTACATTACGAAATTTGGCTGTTGGAGAAACTACCGGCAAAAAAAAGGGTAGTATTGTAGTTGAAAGAAAACCCGGATACTATGTTTATACAGATAATCGACCAAAAGTGTCGCGACTGCGCAAATATAACTTGCTGCCGGAATGGACGGCATCCATAAAATTACAAGATGTAAAAGCTATCCTGAAAGCCGGCGAGGGTGAAGCATACAAGAAACTCATGAAAGATATGCTGCGGCTTAAGCACTCTGTGGCTTGGAAAATTGCTGGGCTAGAAGTAGCGAAGCCGGCCGGGGAATATGGTGGAGACCCAAAACATCTATCTGGAAGAACTGTTGATTTTTATTTGCCGGGGAATGATTGGTCGCTGTCGAAAGATAATAAAAATAAAATGAAGGGCACGCCGGCAGGAAAGTTTTTATTTAATTATGCTCAGATGTATGGCTTGGCAAATTATCCCAGTGAGGTTTGGCATTGGGAATTAAATGATGAAAATTATGCGTATTTTAAAGATATGAAAAAGACGGGCTTTGCACCCTTAGAAAGGGCTATCTACGCAGTAAAATGGCGCACGAAAGATATGCTGCGGCTTAAAAAAGCATAGCAGAAGGTTTTAAAACATGTATATTTCTAAAGAAAAATTAAGGCAGATTATCAAAGAAGAAATCCAAGCCGAGGGGCTGTTCGCCAAGGTGCTCCCAGTAGGAGTTGCCGCATGGCTGAGTCAATATTTTCCGCAGCCGGATGACGCGGCCGAGGAGATTGCACGTGCTGCTGTTAAGAGGCGCGGCGGGCGTGTGGAAATTGGCAGACAGGGTCGGCTAGCGGCTTGTTTGTGCCCCGGAGATGTACGGTATTATTGTCGTGGCAAATGCCCGGCGTACAAATGTGATTCCACATCTAAAGATTGGCAAGATGCGTTAGCATTGGGCAAGACGCATCAGGGTGCGCGAACAAGTGGTGCATGTTGGAAGGCAACGCTGACAGAAAAGAAAAAAACCAAAGTAAGCAAGGCTGGGCAGAAGCGCGTTTCCAAAAAAATAGCCATTTTAAGAAAAAAAGAGAAAATGGATTCCAAACAAGCTATAGCGGCAGCAATTGCCATGGAAAAAGGCGACAGATTGGACAAGCACGGCGAATATAAGAAGAAAAAAAAGAAAAAAATGAAAGAAATTTATAACTGGCAGGCAAAAGCAAACGCACATAAAATTAAAGTTAAATGGATTAATCCTCGCAAGTTTACGGGTTATGCGGCAAGAGAGAAACTTTTTGAAGAAGCCGAGAACGTATGTGCATGAAGATTATAATAGAAAATTGGCGTAAGTATTTGGTTGAAGAAAAGCCGACTAGTGTAGAACTCATAGCTCCCAAGTATATTCGCGACTATGGTTATGTCTTTGGAACAATAGACGGCACCATAATTTCTCAACATAACGAAAATGAACTTTTTTATGGCGCTTCAAATAATAAGCCGTTCTTAGCTTTGTTCAATCTAATTAATTGTTCTGCTTCAAAAACACCAGAACAAACACCCTGTAAGTGTTTAACAAACGATGAATTAATGGCATTAATGAGTTATGACACCAAAGATGAAAAAGGTAAAAGAGTAAAGGGGCTTGGCCATCGTGGCGATTCAAATATTGTTAATCGTGCACTGAGTAGGAAAATCTCAAAAACTGCCCCGGGTTATACGAAAAAGAGGGGCAAAGAACTTTGCAGCCCAAAAGACAACGAAGAGGCAACTGATTTTTTGGCGATGTTGGGTTTTGACACCAACATGAAGGTTCGTCACGGAGGATGGCAAAATAAGCAAAGTGCATTGGGATATTTTAAATTGCTTTCTTTTTTATCAAACCCGGCAGAATATTTAAAAAAACTAAATCCGGACTTGTTAAAAAATCAACATTTTGTTAACTCAGCAGACCATATTTTAAGATATATGAAGAGAGAGTTTAGTTCTGGCCTTGATCACGAATACAAAGGCAGATTTCTCAGACATTTAAAAGATTTGCAGAACATGGGATTAAAGATAGGAACACTTTATGGTAAGGGTGGTTATTTTCAAAGTGCAAACAACTCAGCCATGATAATTGACAACAAATATATTTTTGCTCTTTTTTGCAAAGTTCCCTCAAGAATTAATGCGGAACCTCGCGATGGTGGAAAAAAATATTCTGTAATGAAAGAGATGAGCAAGATGATTGCTGATGTTTTAATTGGCAGCGGCAAATATTCAAAAATCTAGTTCATAACCACCGACTTACCCTTTGCTGATAACGATTTAATGATGGGTGACAGTTTTTTATCGTTCGACTGCATAAAGACTTCCACTCTCAAAAACTTCCCGATCGCATTTTGCAGACTCAGAGGCATCTGGGCCGGCGGATAGGGCCCGAAGTTCTTACTCCACGGCGCAGTTTTTAAGGCGGCGATGGACTGAGCTACCTTATAGCGGACTTTTATGTAAGACTTGGGTGGCAACGTCACGTCAATCATGATTTGTTCCCACTTTGTGGTGATTTTTGACTCATTTACAGTGCCAGACCAGCCAGAATAGCCAAAAATGTGCGAAAAATCGCCCTTTGGGGCCGTGTAGTTGTGCAAGGTGTAGCCAGTCATGTCTGAATAGGTGTAGGGGCCACTACCGACCTTGTATTCGCCGATAACTTTGTTCTTGTTCATATCGACCTTGGACGCTGTTGCCTTGCTTTGGTTGACAGCCCAGACGTAGCCATCGTAATCTACGGCGATGCCAACTGGATATCTACCACCTCCAAGTGAAATGTGAGCCACAACAGTCAAAGTTACAGCATTTATCTTTGCGATGTTGCTTGTTGTGTCCAGCGCAACGTATACATGGCCGTCATTGCTTGTTGCAACACCCCTAGAGCGCTGATTGTGCTGGATTGAGTTCCATGCGCCAGTAATTGGATCGTATCTGGACGTGTAAGTGTTGGTATTTGCTATCCAAATCTTGCCAAACATGTCCACATTGATGCCATAAGGACTGCCTTTACCATTGCCGACTTTTGTAACTGCTTTTGTTTTGGGATCAACGCGGACTAATTGGCTGCAGCCTCTGCCTGAAACCCAGATGATGCCCTTCTGGTCGATGACGAGGCCATAGGGATTGCAATTTATGTTGATTTGATCGGTGCTAGCACCTGTTAAAGGGTGCAATCGGCGCAATCTCTTGGAATTCCAGAAGCCGATCCAGGCATAATTGTCCTTATCAACCCCTGCGGCCCTTGCAACTGTGTTTCCATCGGGATAAACAACGAATTTTACACACTCATCTTGCTGATAAGGGAGCATTTCGTTGCTTTCTATCTGTTTATTGTTGTTTTTATCCATTGAAGTCTGGATAGATCCGTTATTATTCTTATCAACACACTTGTTTTTCTCATTAATAATCTTAACAACGCCTCCATCTGACCTACAACCCACCCAAACATCGCCATTTAGGTCCACAGAAGTGCGAGAAGGACTGCCACACACCTTATATCGGCCCACTTCGTGGCCAGTTTTGGTGTTTAGCTTCGAAACTGTCTTCTCTGAGGAGTTTGCAATCCAAATATGGTTAAGATCTACGTTAGATTTGCCAATATCAAGCTCAATATAGCCATTTTTGTTCTTTTTAGTGCCCTTTGAGCCACCAATATCGAACGGATTTCCGAAATCAGGGCCTATTTTCTGCTGAGTACAAGACAAATCACAAGTACCGCAGCTTGAAAGCACTCCTTCATCGATTAAACCGTCGCAATCATTGTCTTTTCCGTCGCAAATTTCAGGCGTTGGCAGTATTTCACCCTTACATTCGTCCCAAAAACCGGCTTTACAGAGTTGTACGCCCGCCTGACACAGCCCTTTGCCTATCCACTGGGCATTTCCAGTGTAACAATTGGCTGCAACACCA
>Ga0080013_1004256_pt1 | contig 14240 bp, 22 predicted proteins | sample ETNvirenome_6_85_FD_69236 | JGI IMG/M metagenome (GOLD analysis project Ga0080013, IMG submission 69236) | Marine viral communities from the Pacific Ocean - ETNP_6_85 (SPADES assembly) (version 2) | ecosystem: Environmental > Aquatic > Marine > Oceanic | place: Pacific Ocean | collected 2013-06-19
TAATTAATATTGTCTACTAGACCATATCTTAAGCATGTTTTACTATCAAACCATAGATCATGAGATAAAATCTCATCTAATTTCTTCATAGGGATTCTAGTATACTCTTTATAGATATCTTTAATAGTGCTCATTAAATGCTTATTATTTTCCATATCATCTTCTAGCTCGTTATACTTACCATACATACCTGAGCTTAATTGATGAATAAGCATTTTAGAATACTTTCCAATATATCGCTCATTACACGCTACTGTTATTATCGTCGCGGCTGAAGCTGCAGCTCCTTCAATAAAAGAATGAACATTACTATTAAGATTTCTAATTACATCTACTGTAGCAAGGCCAGCAAAAAGAGACCCCCCAAAAGAATTAATACGGAGATTAATAACAGGTTTAATATCAAGAAAAACATTTGTAACGGATAGCTTCTTATCTAATTCATATAAAGCAGCATTTAACTCTAATACATTAGTTTCTGTGATGTCACCATAAAAGTAGACATTATTTTCCACCACCTTTGTAACGCTACCGGATGAACCTTGCGCAGAGGTAACAATATATTGTGTAGCTGGTTGCTCTTCTTCTCTTTCTTTATCATTTTGATTGACATACTTCCACTTCATAATTTTTTTTAGCCTTGACAAGAAGCACAATTTAATATATTTCTAGCAAGTTCTTGTGCGGGGTTAGCACTTCTTTGATAGTATAATGACTTAATTCCACTTTGCCAGGCATAGATTAATAGCTCATTAACTTCTCTCGGCTTTGTTTCCGGTGGTATCATTAAATTTAGAGATTGACCTTGGTCAATATATTTCTGCCGCATAGCAGCTTGTATAATTATTTCCTTTTGAGATATCTCTCCAAAGGTTTTAAAAACATCCTTCTCTTCATCAGATAAAAACTTTAAATGCTGTACACTACCACCATGGCTTAAAATACTTTTCCATGTAGTTGCATCATTTTTATCCTTATCTTTTAAAAGATTTACAAGGTGTGGGTTACGGTATGTAAATTTACCCTTAGCTAAATCTTTTGTAAAATAATTAGAATTGAGAGGCTCAATAGAAGGCGACACTTGACCCAAAATAAAGGAGCTGCTTGTGGTTGGTGCAATTGCCATCGTGGTTGAATTTCGTATACCATACCCTTTACATAACTCAGGCTCTCCAAAGAGCTCTGCTAGCTCTTTTGTAGCTTTGTCACATCGTTCTTTTAGTAAGACAAATACTTCTTGGTTTATACCTTTAGCCATTAGTGACTCAAATGCAATCATCTTAGACTGTAGATATGTATGCCATCCAAGTACACCTACTCCTAATGCTCTTTGTCTTACAGCAAAGTTATGAGGAGCTTCCATATACTTAACACCTTCTGTCTTTTTAATAAAATCTGACATTACAGCGTCAAGAAAATATACTAATGTTTCAATAGCATCTGTTTCTTTAATTTCATCCCAAACTGCTAAGTTAAGAGAAGATAAATCACAAACAAATGATTCATCTTCATCTGTTGAAAGAAATATTTCTGTGCAAAGGTTGCTCGCGTAAATTGTTTTATCTTTATCCTTATAAACCTGTGGAGCGTTATTATTAGCAGTATCGGTCCATACTATATATGGATACCCGGTTTCGTATCTCTTTTTAATTATTTTAGCCCATAGTTTTCTTTTTTCCTTATCACCATCTACTACAGACTGCATCCATTCATCTGCTATACAGACACCAAAAGACAAATCTTGTATTGGGTCTCCTTCAGATCTAATCCTTAAAAATTCATCTATATCTGAATGGTCAACTGGCAAATATGCCGCAAAGGAGCCTCTACGCACATTACTCTGTGATACGTAATTTATAAGTGAATCAAACACTGTTAACTGATGATGAACGCCAGTAGCAAACCCACCGGATGATATAGGAGATCCTCTATGCCTTACAGCGCCGAAATAGCCTGATGTCCCGCCTCCAACCTTTGACATTGTACCGACTTCTGATACTTTAGTAAGAATTTTTTCCATATCATCTGGAATAAAACTTCCAAAGCAAGAAATTGGTAATCCTCGATCCTTACCGAAATTAGACCAGATAGGAGAAGATAGAGAATAAAATCCTCTCGACATATAGTCAATAAATTTATCTGCGAATCCTTTAATCTTTAAATAACTCTCAGCTGTCTTTGCAATAGTTTCTATTCTCTCTTCTGGGGTCTCGTCCCCAACTAAATAACCTCTCTTTAGAAACTTTCTCGAATCTGCATTTAGCCAACTATAGGTCTTCATATTTAAAATAAATCGTCTTCATCAAATGATTGGTTTTTCTTGGAATATTCTGTAGGTCTAGTATGGAAAAAATCTGCCATATTATTACCCATTAACTCTTCTTCAAACCACATTGTAGCCTCTAAAGCGTTATTATCAATCTCAAACGGCGATTTAAAACCTATTTGATCTAAAGAACTTATAATTCTATTTTTAATAAATCCTTTTAGTAAGTTACCATTTAAACCTTCTTCTTCATAACCATTAACCATCCAATCGACAATTTTGCTTTCAGCTGTTAATGCTTCTTCAGCCTCGTGTAATATTCTTTCTTCTAACTCCTCATCAAACAACTCTGGACATTCCTCTCTAATAGTGTTTATAATCTTTATACCTACTAGAGCATGAATATTCTCTTCATTTCTAGTATATTTTACTTGTTGATCTGTATCCTTTAGAACGTTTTTATTTCTAGCAAACCAATTAATAATATAAAACTGAGAAAATAACGATACATTCTCAACGAAAAGAGTAAACAATATTAAAGCATATAAGTACTGCTTCTTACTATCTTTATAAAACTTATGAGTGTACTTACGTAAGTATTTTACTCTACCTTGAATCCATTGTAGTTTTAAATTTTCTTCAAAAATATCTTCCATATCAAGGACTGTAAGAAGTCTTTCATATGCATTATTATGAATTACTTCAGTATTAGCCATTACGTATCCTAAATCACATAGTGAAGGATGGGGCAGGTTCTCTCCTAGTTTAGCCCAAAATGTTTTAACAGCGACTTCAATTTGGCCAATAGCTGAAAGTGTCCTAACAATAATTTCTCTTTCCTGGTCTGTTAGATCAACTTTAAATTGTTGTATATCTGACTTAAAAGAAAATTCTTTATCAGTCCAAAACCCGTTATGCATCGCTTCAATAAACTGATCAGTCCATGGATACTTGTTGGGTTTTCTAGATAGTTGTTCCGTAAATATAGTGGTATCGGCCATTTAAATATAATGTTTACGCTGGTATTGTTGTTCTTAGGCCTCCACCTGGTAGTGTAAACGTTTTAATTTGCTTTTTACCGGCTGACTCAACCGTAACGGTCATGACATTACCCGATACATATGGCGATGAAACAATATTACCACCTACTGTAATAACCCGATATAATTGTCCGGATCCTGCGTCATATATTTTTACTGTAGTGTTCGAGCCCTGCTGTGCGATAAATTGTTTAGTGTTGTTCATAATCTCTGATATTATTTATAAAATGGGCTACCGCTGGATCGGATTTATGTGTAGCAAAGTTTAAAGTATTTGAAATCTTCTTCGCGGTTTGGGAGGCTTGGATCTTATGAAACTCAATAACCTCTTCTATTACTTGTGAATCAGATTCCGGTAAATCTTCATCTACTACATTTAATATGTTTCTTATCTCTTGTATCGAGTAACCCTTGTTTAAATAATTTTTAGCTTTTCTAGTAATAAAGTATTTTTTTAAATTATCTTCATCTATATAATCCTTAACCTTTTTATCATAATAATCTTTACCATAAGTGTAACTCTTACCTGTAATTAAACAACATATCTTTCTACTCGACATACTAATATATTATTCTATTCCCACGGAAAATCAATCCACGTATCACCTGAAACCACCACTCCATAATGATTTAACAACCTCTTGGTTTTTTTCTTAGTAAAGAGTGTGCTGTAGATTGCAGTTATTCCATCTACCTTTTTAATTTGTTTCTTTATAAATTTAATAGTATCACCGGAATCACATATGTCATCTACAACTAATAACTTACTACCTTTAGCTAAGCTCGAGAAATTAACATCTTGCACTACTTTCAACTCATTAGTTTTTGTAGAATCTTCATATGTGCTTACTGCATAACTTAATAAAGGTACTTTTAATTTATAGCTTATAATTGTCGCTGGGACCAACCCTCCTCTAGCTAACCCTAATACATGTGTAATCTTATCTTTTTTAACAGCTCGAGCTATAGATTTTGATAAATAGTCTGCTTGATAATATGACACTGGCTGGTTATCCATATAATTAATTATATCCTTATTATGTTATTTTTCAATTATTATAATAAATATATATGTGAATGATTTTGAAGAAATGCAACGGTTGTATGAAGAGAGTGTACCACGACACACTAGTGTCCCAGTTGCGTCAAATAAAGGAACACCTCCTAGTCGTGGTTACCCTTTAAAATATGTACCAAATCAGGCATCACCGACTCTAACTTACCGTAAACATCAGATACCTACTGCATACCCTGGTGCTGGTTCTTCACGATACGAGGCCGGGCAAGCTGGAGTTTATGAAATTCCAACAGTAGATATAAATTCAGATGAAGAGATTATTCCTCCAGAAGAACGCCCAGCAGAAAAACAAATGACTAATTTAGAGGTTATTGATAAAATTGGCGTTATTATAAAAGAACTAGATCCCGATAACATCCTTGATCGAAGCGCGCTGGACGCATTAGGTAAATTAAAACTTACTCTTTAGGATACACTTTATATAATAGTATATAGTTTACTAGATAAAGAAAATAGCAAGCAGCGGCGCTATACAAAGCGAAAAGTATATTGTTGTAGGGTGCAAATGTACCAATTAACAAGCCCGTCCAAAACCCTGTACATAGCGAACATGCTAATAGCTCTTTAAAGAATTTAATTTTAGTAACTCTATCTCTTACAAAGTTTAGTACTTTTGCCTCCATTAAGATATAACAGAGGCCATATGAAGCTAAGGTATAAAATATTAAATCAGCCACAAAGTAACTCTTGATCACCGTCTATTGCATTAGCAGCGTCGCCCATTAACTTAAGCTCTTCTTTTTTAACAACAATAGTGTTACCATCATCATCAGTAACTTTATAATGATCTTCATCGATTTTTTCGATAACAGGGCAACCATGGCGACCACAGCAGACCTTTACACTATTTTCTGTTAGCTTTTTAATCATATAATTATTTATTAAGCGCAGCTTCTAATGCACTTTTTATTTTTTCTTCTGCACGAGAATCTGGATCATCCTTTCTACCTGGAGAAATCGCTCTATGTGTAGTTACTGTTGATAAGTCTTTAGGCCATCCCCATTTTTCAAATCTAGGTACTAACCACTCTACCGCTGACGCAACCTCATCATCAGTTAATTCTCTTGTATGTGTGTTACCACTAAATGATAAGCCTAACAAAAACCCATTACAATTAGTTCTTCCATTAAAGCTAGATTTACCAGCATGCCAGCATCTACGATCATCTTCAGCGAATGAAGTTCTCTCACCATTAGTATCGATAATACAATGATATGATACTTGTGATTTAGATTGACATATCCAACTCACAGAACCTCCATAAGAGCCTGATGAATGGTGTAAAACTACACCTTCAGGTTTAATTCTAGAAGAAGAAATATTTGGTGAAGGTTTGCTTACTTCTGGATATGCTCCATCAACAGCGCTTGATGTAACCTCAACTGCAGCGGGTGCATCACTTAAGCCTAAGGCATCTGAAATTGTTTCTGCTGTGTTAGGCCCATAAGCACCGTCTGGGAGAGAGTCAGTTTTTTTCTGAATAATTTTAGTTAAGTCTTCTTTAGTAAATCCTAATTTACCAATAATCTTTAATGCTGTGTTTTTTCCATATATACCATCTGCTGTTGCTCCAACGGCTTCTTGTATTTTTTTAGTTTGATCTTGTAGTGACATAAAAATATTTATTTAAAGTAGTAAAATAAGACAATAATAATAAATAATTTTATGGATATGATACTTGACTTCATTAGTGACAAACCGTGGTTTGGCTTAATCGCAGCTATTATTGCTGCAGCTGCAGCTTTTTGTGCTGCAACCCCTACACCTAAAAAAGGCTCTTGGCCTTCTAAAATATACGGCGTGGTAGAATTACTCGCTCTAAATATTGGAAAAGCTAAGGCTAAAGCAGCAGCTAAAGAAGCTGTAACTGACGCAGTGGAAGAGGGAGTTAAAAAGGCTGTAAAGAAAGCTACAACAAAGTAACTAATATAAAATGGGTGGCGGCATTATTAAGGGTGTTTTAAAAGCTTTAACTGCTTATTTAGAGTTAAGGAATAAGACACACTATCACCGTGTCGTCTCAGAATCACGTGATAAACAGAAAAAATTAATAAATGAAATTGAAACATTACGCACTGCTGGTGATGTCGATTCTAACGATAGGGCTGACATCTTGCGAGACGAGCTCCTCGACGAAAAGCGGCACCTTGAACATATATCAGCCTTCTACCTTAAGTCTTGCGGCGGGGACGCCGATCCAGAGTAAAACCGGTGTATATACACCACAGACAGATGAGGTGTGGCATTCAGATACTCGGTTCAGAAAGTTAGAACGTCAGTTATATTTTAAACCGGTGTCCGGAAAATAATGGGTAAGGGGGATAAACCTAGACCGTTATCTGTATCTTACGATGAATATAGTAAGCGCTGGGAAGATATATTCGGAAAAAACGACCCGGAAGAAGAAGAATTAGAACCATGTCCCTGTGGTAGTGATGAGCCCTGCGAATAATTTAGAACTTATATTTCCGCAAGATCTTAAAATGTGGGCTAAGGCCGCTAAACGTAAGTTCTTAAAAGCACAAGATAGGATTAAAGCTCTATCTGCTAGTGGTATACCTGCAAACGCTTACTGGGATGAAAAAAACAACGTTGTAATTATATCAGAAGATAGTATAATAAATGAAACATATGAGTAGATTATACGAAGAGAAAAAGGGCAAGAAAACTAGACAAGGGGTTAGTTCCAATTCTAAAGGTCATAAAAAATATAGAGGTCAGGGGGGTCGACCTAAGCGAAGAAAAAAACAATGAAAGCAATTATTTTGTTTTGTTTGTTGTTTGTTAATTCCTTTAAAAAAAAGCCGCTCGAATATAGCGATATAAGAACTACCGCGTATACTCATACCGAGTCAGATCATCTAATATATGGTAGAAACAATGCTATAGGCTCCAGACTTAAATTTAAACAAGGGGATGACGCGGTTACATCGGCTGCTGCTGATTGGTCAGTCTTTCCAGTTGGTACGATTTTTAAGATAAAGGGATATAAAACACACTATATCATTGACGATTATGGTGCAGCTTTAGTAGGTACTAAGACCATTGATATATACTGCCCATCATATACAGCAATGAAGGCGTGGGGAACTAAAAGAATAGATATTGAAATTGTTCGTATGGGCTGTTTTAAACAAAGTTTAAGAATACTTAAACAACGAACAAATGCTAAGCATGTTAGAAAAATGATAGCAGCTATACAAAATTTCACTTAGCCCTATCGACATTTTTAAATAAATATTAATATGGTTAAGTTTATTGTATTAATATTTACTATTCTAATTATACCTACTGCATACTGTGAAATAGATCTCGAAGTTGTTAAAAAGCATGCTTCAGAGATAGATCAAATAATAGTTGGTGATCTAAAGAATAAGCGTATTAGTTTACCTGTAGAAGTAAATGATACTATTTTTGTAAGGAGAGTATATTACGATATAGTTGGTCGACCTCCTACGCATAAAGAATATTTTAAATTTCAAAAAAGTAAAGATAGACCAGCATTAATAAAAGATTTACTAAACAGTGAAGGCCATGTACATCATATGTATAACTTTTGGGCTGATATATTAAGAGTAAAGCGAGATTTAAATGAAAATGTTGGTAATTTATATGGTGATTCTTACATACAATGGGTAAAGCAACAAGTTCGTGAGAATACTCCATATAATACATTAACAAATAAATTATTAGGTGCTACTGGTAATATCTGGCAAAATCCTGAAACAGGTTACTTGCTTAGAGATATTGGCATGCCATTAGACAACTTATCAAATACTACACAAATATTCTTAGGCGTTGATATGGCATGCGCACAATGTCATGACCACCCATTTGATGAATGGTCTCAAATGGATTTTTATAAATCTGCAGCATTTTTTGCTCAAATACAGACAAAAAATTCTCAAGACGGTGTAAAGCAACATATTAAAAAACTCCGCGATGAGGCTAAAGAAATGCAAACCAATGGTAAAAAGGGAGTCGAAGGTAGGCTTAATAGATATCTAAGAACTATATATGACTATGGTGTAGACTATAATCCTAACGGTCGATTAAAGCTTCCGGATGATTATGCCTATAAAGATGGTGAACCAAAAGAGATTGTATTTGCTGCAACACCATATGGTTCTAGAGTACGTGAAAGTAAAAATAAAAATAAACGTAAAAAGAATCCTAACGGTATTAGAGAAGACTTTATTAATTGGGTAACAGCAGATACTAACCCGACATTTGCATTAAACATTACGAACCGGTTATGGGGACATGCGATGGGGGTACCAATAATCGAACCTATGAATAACGTAATGCAAGATGGAGAAATAAGCATAGGTAAAAATAGAAGATTAATGGAATATTTACCTAAGATGTTTATAGATTTAAAATATGATATAAGAGCATTTTTAGAAATTGTATATAATACTAAAACATATCAACGTAAAAGCTGGCAAGGTGAGTTGGATAATTACGCTTTTCAAGGACCGGTTTCTAGAAGGTTAACAGCGAGTCAACTATGGGATACTTACATTACTCTTTATCTAGATAACCCTGATTCTATTAAGCCAAATTATTCTAACAATCAGTATAAAAAAATGGCTATAAAAGATATATCAGAATTAACACTACAAGATGCATTAACTGAATTAGATAAGTTTAATTCTCTCCAAAAAACAACTTATAATAATTTACCTAAAATGGGACCATGGTATGCTGTAAGAGCATCACATGTAAATAGACCAAGTAATAATTTAAATGTACTTATAGAATTTGGTAGGAGTGATAGGCGATTAGTAGATAATGGATCTTCTGAAGGGTCAATAACTCAATTGTTACTCTTAATGAACAGCCCTCTTGTATCATCTTTATCTAATAATAATAGTGCATTAATTAAAAATGTAAATAATGCTAAAGATGATACCACTAAATTATTCCTTTTGTTTTATTCTATTATAGGTAGATCTCCATCTATAGAAGATGTTAAATTATTTAAACCGTATGTTAAAAAGAAACAATACCAAGATGTAATATGGGCGTTAATTAACTCTCATGAAGCAAAATTTATTTATTAATTATGAAAAGAAAAGACTTTATACAAAATACAGCATACTCGTTATTCGGTATCTCAGCTCTACCATCAGTATATGGTAATACAGCTAAGACACCTTCGAAAGTTAAATCGGTTATATATATCTACCTACAAGGTGGTTTAAGCCATTTAGATTCTTTTGATCCAAAGACAGATGAAGAAATTAAAGGACCTACTGAGGCAATAGACACTAATGTACCTGGCATACAAATCGGGCAGCATCTACCAAAAGTTGCGCAAATAATGGATAAAATTGCTATAGTTCGAAGCATGTCTTCTAATGCCGGGGCGCATAAACAAGGACAATACTTAGCGCGAACATCTTATCAGCTTAGAGGCTCTATAGTACATCCAGCTCTAGGAGCGTGGGCAGCTAATAACGCTGATCAAAATACTAGTTTACCAGCTTATATGTTAATTAATGGCCCTTCTAGTCACCCAGGAGCTGGTTATCTCCCTAAAAAATTCTCCCCGCTTCCTATTGTGGACCCTAATAAAGGTTTACCTAATTCTAAAAAAGACTCTAAATTAGAGGAAAGACTAGGCTTACTAAGCTCAGTAAATAAAGGAGCAAATATTAAACAACCTAAAGTGGCTGAATATGTACAATTTTATGATGAAACGTTAAAGGTTTTAAATAGTAAAGATTTAGAAGTTTTTAATTTAAATAAAGAGCCTAGTAACAAACGCCAAGATTATGGTATGAATAAACTCGGACAAGGGTGTTTATTAGCTAAGAGATTAGTTAAGAACGGTACAACATATGTTGAAATAGAGAATGGTGGCTGGGACACCCATGTTAATAATTTCGAAAAGTTAGAACAGAAGCTACCAGAAGTTGATACTGCAGTTTCAGCATTAGTTAAAGATTTAGAGGTAGAGGGGTTATTAGATAGTACATTAGTAGTTATAGCTACTGAATTTGGCCGGACTCCAAAGATAAATGGTAACACTGGTAGAGATCATCACCCAGCGTGTTATAGTTGTGCTTTAATAGGAGCAGGTATTAAAGGCGGCGTGGTATATGGTGAAACGGATAAACAGGGTAACAGAGTGAAAGAAAATAAGGTATCACCACAGGACTTTAATGCTACAATAGCGTCTGCTTTGGGTCTCCCTCTGGAACAAGAGGTTTTCTCACCGTCCGGCCGGCCATTTCATATAACCGGTAAAGGTAAGCCAATTAAACAAATTTTAAGCTAATGGCAGATATAGAAGACAAATATAAAGACAACGTTGAAGGTAAGTTTTATGTTGATACACAATGTATAGACTGTGACCTATGTAGAGAGGTAGCTCCTGATAACTTCACTCGACAAGAAGATGAAGGGTACTCGTACGTTTACAAACAGCCAGCAAATGAAGAAGAGCTAGCTTTATGTCAAGAAGCTATAGATGGATGCCCGGTAGAAGCTATAGGGGATGATGGGTAACAGAAAGTTAGCCTGATAACCACTCTATTAAAGAAGTATACCAAGGGTATTTGGTTAATGCGTCTATTTCTATCCATGTATGGTCTCCTGTAGATTGTAGCACCATACGTACATTTTTATCATCACCTTTTTGTATACACCACACGTGCCCGTTGTCATCTGGCTCTGTTATAAAATCCATAAAAAAAACGCCCTTGTTTCCAAGGGCGTTTGTGTTTTTAATTTATAGGGTTATTAAAACTTAAATGAAATACCAGCGCGGAATTGTGTGTCATCATCTGATGCATCAAAATCATACCCGAAAGTATAAGTTGCGAAGAGAGCTTTAGTCTCTTCCAATGCATAAGATACACCAACTCCAGCTCGAGCATCTACTCCAATTGAATCAGTATCGATCCAATTAAGTCCAAGGCCACCAGTTGCAAAAACAGTGGTTGGTCCGAACTCAGTAAGATCATAAGTGACATTCAAATCTGTAAGAACATCATCACCGTTGACTCCAAGAGCCAACTCGAGTCCTAGATCGAAACCACCGAGGTTAATAGGAGTAACACCACCAATAGAAAGAGCAGGATCACTACCATCAGTAGTAGTTACGCTCGTTTTAAGAGTGGACACTTCAACACCAGCTACAGTTGCTGCAGCTGTTGTTCCAATAAGTGCTGCAATTGTAAAAACCGCAGCGAGTAATTTAGTTACTTTTTTCATATATCTTTATTTATTATAGCCTGGGGGAAGTAAAAGGCTACTCTTTAAATTAAATTTCTAATATTTAAGAATTAATTAATCTTCATCAGGGATAACATAGCTGTTATCAGGTGTTGGATTATCTGGTGGATTAGTTATGACTGAATCAACCTGTGATGCAAATACTTGATCCCAAAGACCTGAAGAGGGTGACAACAGAGTAATTAATTGAGCTCTAGTCCATGAACCTTCTGCTTTGGGAGTAAAATCACTACTTAACCCCGTAACTGCACTAGATTGAATAGTTGTTGAAAATTCTGATTGATAGAAAGTTGATGTTCCAGAAGTACTATTGGTATAAGTCATACCAAGTTCCCACTCTACTACTTTACCACCACTTATAAATGGTACCGCGTTATCGAATACTGTTGTAACTGCCATATACTTATTTAGTTAAATTAGTTATTTTTGCAAATAAAAACTTGCGCATGAACAGGATAGGACTGAACATCCGCAAGTTTTGTCACATTCACAAAATGAATTAAAGACTACTTTTTTTTTGCTGGCTTCTTATGCTTTGGATGTGGCTTACGACCTTTAGACTTATCACGGTCAGGGCGTGGCTTACGACCTTCTGGACGCTTACGACCTTCTGGACGCTTTCCACCCTCAGGACGAGGGCCTCTTCGACCTTTCCATTGTTCAGCAATGGCCTTCTTTTCTTCGGCACTGATTTTACCATCTCCGTCTTTATCAAACTTCTTTAGAAATTCAGCTTTACGAGCTTCTCCGGCAGCTTTTCTTTCTTCAGTACTTAGCTTACCATCTCCATCTTTATCGAACTTTTCAATCCATTGTTTAATACCTGGATGTTTCCGGTCTTTTCTACCTTCCTCATCTTCTGGTGTTCCACTTGCTACCGCAAGTCCGACTAACACTGTAAATACAGTGATCAATTTTAATTTCATATTACTATTTATTGTAAGATAATGGTTACATAATGCAACTAGGAAGATAATTGTTGCAATCTTTTCTTAGGAATATCCAAACCAGACACGATAGTATATAATCTTAAGCTATCTTTGTTGTCTTCATATATACCTCTGTGTACTGTAGCCTTAGGACATACAGATCCTAATGTATCAAATCCATAAGAAAGACTATCCATTAACCCGGGAGTGTTTTCCATGATGTCTTTACTACCAATAGCTACGCAAGCAGCTACTTTAGCGTCTGATAATTCTACATCTGTTAATAATGTTTTCTCGAGATTTGACTTTATAGCAGCTGATACTTTTTGCTCATCTTCAATGTCTTTAATTTTTGCTACGCCTAATACCATAACACCACCACACCTTAATACACTAGAATAATCTGTTGGATCAAACGATGTATACGGAGATGGGTTACTTGTTAGTACATTAAACACATGAAAGAGACCAGAGATGGTATTATTAACTGTTGGCCAAAATTGCTTAACAGTTAACCCTCTATACAGTCTCTCTATCTTAGAGTTGTCGATAATAAGGAGAGGTGAAATAGAACCACTCTCTGCATAGTCACCTACTGTCTTGAGAACCTTATGAGCATTACTAGAGACTAAAGGAGACGTTGCTTCTCCTCTTGTTGGTAGTGACATTACCACACCAACTCTTTCATCTGGATTATCATGCCCAATATACTTCATATACTTCTTAGCAATGTCAATTAACACTAAAGAGGATCCTGAACCACTACCACCGCCAGCACCAACACAGACAAACACGTGATCTACGTTGTTGCCGTATATTTTACGCATAAGGTCAAAAATATTCTGCTTATACTTGTTAGCAGCTTCATAACCTTTCTCCATATCTTTTCCAGCACCTTGCTCTCCTACATCTAATAATAGTCTCTGTTCAATAGGAATATCTAATGAATCTAAATCATGATAAGATGTATTAACAGCTATACACTTCTTATAACCTCTATCATAGAAAGCCTTAGCAATTCTACCACCACCTTGTCCAGAACCAATCCAAGCAAATGTCTGTGAACCACCTGATTCATCTTCTACTGCTGTTTCTTCTTCTTCTGGAATATCAAAATCTTCTAAATCAATATCAGGTATTTCTAAGTCAGGGATATCATCTAATGCAGGGATATCATCAACAACTTCTTTATCTGTAACCTCTTCTTCGCTCATATATTATATTTATTTGAAAACTGGCTCAAGCAAGAGGTCAACAAATCTTTTTATAGTTCTATATACTTTTGACTTGGTTGAAAATTTCCAACGCTTAGGAGCTTGCTTCTTTATAAAAGATCTAAAGTCAGTACCCATTTCTGATTGTCTAGCATACCAATCACACACCATCTCAGCTACTTGTGCATCATTCATAGCAGCTATACCAGCAACATGATATTCTGGGTGATGGTCGTTTGTTTGTTGGTGCTGATGGATTGCTAACTTTAATACCTCATCTTCTTCTCCACGATGAAGCGTATCCCATTCAATACCTTGAAATTTTGAAAGATCATGCTTACTACAACGCTGTAGTAATCTTCTAGCCAATTCTAAATCATTATACGTCTTAGCATTATCAATAAGACGTGTAGCTAGTTTTAAAGCTGCAGCTCTTACAGCTTGGGTATGCTCCCACACGGAGAGTA
>Ga0080013_1004258_pt1 | contig 14236 bp, 19 predicted proteins | sample ETNvirenome_6_85_FD_69236 | JGI IMG/M metagenome (GOLD analysis project Ga0080013, IMG submission 69236) | Marine viral communities from the Pacific Ocean - ETNP_6_85 (SPADES assembly) (version 2) | ecosystem: Environmental > Aquatic > Marine > Oceanic | place: Pacific Ocean | collected 2013-06-19
TGAGCCTTTCAGCTACCGTAGTGTAATCACTACCCTTAATGTTTACCGACATCTCTACAACCCCCCAAGTGCGGTAATAACAACCGTGAAGATTGCTATTACTAATATGGATATCATAATAAATCGTGATAATTTGCTTCTCGGACTATTTCTCGTTTGAAGTTTACGCCAATCTCTCAACATCTTGGCGTTTCTTCTACTCGATACCGCTACTAAAGAAATCATTTTCTCTCTCCTCAACTCTAAATCGTGACAGTATTGTACTCCATATCAAAACCGCTGTCAAGGCTTTTTCCGTAATAAGAACGATTTAAATCAAGTTAACTCGTTTACAACTTGACACGTCCCCTCAAAATCAAGTACACTAATGTTAACTTTAAAAGAGGGGTCTTAATAATATGAAAATAATTACTGTTGATAATGACAAGTTGCGTGGCAAAACGGTTGGGCAATCGGAGATGGTCGCTGCGGAACTGGATATGCATACTGACACCTTAAGGAGAAAACTCCGTAAGGCGGGAGATTGGCGGCTTCAAGATCTTAACATCCTGTGCTGGGTGCTGGATCTTGACATCGAAGAGATTGTTGAGTTCCAAGACTCAGAAAAATAGTTGTTGAATTGGGTTTGTCGATGTGTTAATATGAAAACGAACTCATAAAAAAAAGACGCGAGTGTTAGTCGCGCCTTAAACCCTTTAGGCGTCACAACCTGAAAAGGAGAGAGATGTGAAAGATCTTAACACAAGCTTAAATTTAAAACAAGAAAAAACTTCTTCCCAACCTCAAGAAAAAACTTCTACCGCAACCTTCCCATTTAGCACCAGTGATCTGTTGCACCAGCAAAACCTTTTGTGCCAACATGCAGGGATCAGTTCCGGTGCTTTTCACCGGATCACGGCTTACCTGATGAAACGTGTTAACTTCACTTTCATCACTAAGGATCATTTAAGTCCTCAGATAGCGTTAGGTGAAACGGTAGGCTTAACAGATGAGACTGTAGCAGAAAAGGTAAAGTGTAAACCTTCCACGGTATCAACATACCGTAATGCTGTTAAGGGTAAGCTGCTCACTTTTGAACGTGCCAAATCGACATCCGGGCATGCCAGGTGTGGGGTATGGATCTATTACTTCCATTCTTTTATCGAGCTTGGCTTGGAACGGAAAGGGAAACCTATTGTGGTGAAAGTTATGGGCAATGTGATTAGTCCTCATTTTACCCAAGTTGACGAGGAAGAAATCCATGATGAAATTGAGGCTCTTAAGAGGAGTTTGGAAGATGATCAAGACTCGAATAATTCCCAGCAAACACTGGAATTAATTCCAGTAAACACTGGAATTTCTGAGGCCGAAAAAGAGGCTTCAAACGTAGATGACGACTGCATTCCCGAAGAAAAATCTCATCCGCGATATTTACAATCTCAAAGTATATATTTAAATAACTCTCTTATAGAGTTGGAGGTTTATAGCATGACGAATGCCAAAAGCGAGGAGATGGCAAAAGAACTTTTTAAAAACGTCTGGCAACCCAACCGAAAACGGTTGGAAAAACCGATTTTGTCAAAGGAACATCACGAAAAAGGAATTGACGAGGTTATAAAATATGCCCTCGAACATAAGCTGTGTAGTACAGACCAACTCTACGAAAGATTAGAGGCCATGTTAGGTGATGACCGGAACAAGAGGATGATAACGCCTCAAGGGTTTATCACCGCTGTTGATGGTAAGTCTTTCATAGAAAATTATCTTCCTCACCCGGAAAAGGTTGCTACTGGTAAAAAACAAAAGAAATTGATCGCCAAAACCAGAGGACTTGTTAACGGGGGATTGAGAGAATGAATCTCTTTTTAACACTGAAAGGAAATGAATGGACATAAAAGTTGAAGATATTGTTATTGATCCCAAGGTCGTTGATCGTGTTGACGGCCTTGATTTCGTGACAATTCAGACCTATGCGGATGATATGGAATCAGGATCGATTTTCCCAGCCGTGGAGATCGTCAGCGATGGGCAATCAAGCTGGCTTGTTGACGGTCAACACAGATTGGAAGCGGTGAAAAAACTTGAACATGAAACCATTACCGCTAACGTTACGGAAGGCGATTATCGCGATGCGTTGCTGAAGTCGTGTGCTACTAATTCGGAACACGGTAAACGGCGTACTAATGAAGATAAACGGCAAAAGGTGATGATGTTATTGGAAGATGAGGAGTGGAGCGGTAGGAGTGCGCGGTGGATCGCTAGACAGTGCAAGGTTTCTGATATGTTTGTGGGGAAAATGAAGGGTCATACTGCAAACGTTTGCAGTATGGAAACTGAACGCACCTTTATCCACCACAAAACGGGCAAGCCTACCACGATGAACACCAGCAACATTGGTAAGAGTCAAACTGATCCCTTAGTGGAACTGCCAGCGGAACTTGACAGAGGAACTCACAAGGAGAAAATCAAGGCGATTATCGCGGCTGATGAAGCTCGCTTGATAACTGAACGTAAACAAAAAGCATTAAAACAATTGGAAGAGGACTTAAAAGTTGTTCCTTTAGGTGTACGTTACAGAGACTATTTATTAACGTTACTGAAAGCGTCTATGATGTCCACGAAATTGGTGGAAGAGTTTGATCCTGATGAGATCCAGGCATTCTTTCTGGACAACATACCGACTTACGAACGTACCAAAGAGGTGCTGACAAAACAGTTTGATTTTTTAAAGCTAGTCATGGGGGAAAATTTAGAAAATGAGTTTGATTAAGCCGCTAACTGAGAATGTCTTGCGAGATATTGTTGAGACTAATCGTTCTGACAGTGCTATAGCCAAAGCCTTAAAGCCTTTTTTTCACTTCACGGCTGAAGAAGCAATGGAAATTGCTATTATGGCGTCCGTAAAAATGCAGATAGGCAAATTAAAAATGTCGTTTGTGGACGATTACGGATTAGAACATCAAATACGGCAGTATATCAAGGACGGCAAAGAATATCGGGATGTTCAAGAGTTGCAAAAAGATGAAATCATGGCTTTAGTGGAAGCCACGGAAAAGAAAAGCGAGAAATTGGTTTCTAAGGCAACTGCACTAGAGAAATACCAGCTTATGCTCGAAGGATTTGAAGACAATACGTCTACTGATGCCGATGGCGTCAAATTTGATTCTGTGCTTGAACGTTCATTTTATGCACGCTTAATCGAAAGCATACCAGAAATCACGAGGGGCGATAACGGCTACAAAGTCGGTCGTTACAAATATGATTTCGCGCACGAAAAGTGGAAAGTTTTAATCGAAATCGACGGACATGAATATCATCGAAGTCTCAAAGCAAGGCAAAAAGATGAGCGCAAAACTATTTTGGCTATGAAAGATGGTTGGCTGGTAATTCGATTTACTGCGTCTTCAGTCTATAAAAATCAAGATCGCTGTATTGATGAAATATTAGCTATTTGTTCTAAATATAAACGACAGCTTTTAAGTGCTTAGTTGTACAAAAGATAGAAGGAAGAGTCCAGCTATATCTAGATCGTGTTGTACATAAGCCTAGACTTTTGTACATGTACTTAAGTCTTAACTTAAATACAAGGGAGAAATAATTTGCAGTCGCTACGAAACAGCATCATCCCTGAAGGCAAGACAGAACCTTATGTCGATAGGATGGTGAGTTTATTTAATATTGATATTGGGTTGCGACCGCATATCGATCCGGGAAAAGTCCGAAGGTTGATGACCAAGCAGCATCGTGATCGATTGTACCGCTACTTCAAAAAGCATCTCCCTCTTGTCCTTGATGAACTTCCAGATTATGCGAAGAAGAATCATCGTGTGGAGTGGATCGATTCGGATGATGTGGCAACCTTCATTGACGATTATCGGAGCTTGAAACAAATCGTTAACGATTTTTTGGAACTGAGGATACTTGGTCATCGAGGATTGGAATGGCTTGAGTACATGACAAACCATCAGTTTGGAAGAAAAGTTGACCTTGATCTCACCCGGGAATCTTGGGGAAACACCACGCCGGAATGGGTAGTTTTCGAGGAAAAAGAATGGCATGGCATGAAAGGATTAATGCCGTTACAAGACGCTATCCTGATAGGTGTTATTGAAACCCTTAATCACCGTACTGAAGTTAAAAGGTGTATCAACGATTGGTGTGAAAGGATTTTCAGGGTACCTGGGAAAGGTGGCTACCAAAAGGTTTATTGTGGGCGTTCTTGTCAAGTGAGAGCTTATCAGGAAAGACGTAAAAGTGCTTAAGTAAACGACTTATGATGCGAAACCGGAACTAATTTAAACTCATCCACGTGGGCTAAGAATACGAATCCGGTTTCGTGTCACCAAATTACTAATTATGTTGAAAGTAAAAACTTTCCAAGATCACTTTGATAGTGACTATTCCGAAGTTGCAATATCGGAGTTCCTTACCCGGTTAGGCTCACCTTGCGTGGAGATCAGGATCTTTCCCAAGGAACGGCAGACGGTGATCGATAATCGCCGTATTAATGTGGGGAAATGCGTGAACGGATTCTACACCTCGTTTGAACAATCTGCTCGTGACATCTTTCATTGGGACGGGAAAGCCGAGATTTATTGTAGTCTTCAATCCCTTGACCCCAAACTTCTTAGACGAGGCGAAAACAAGCTTACCTATAATGCGCTCCAAACAGTTAGCGATAATGATGTCCTGAGTTACGAATGGATCTTAATCGATATTGATCCTGCGAGGCCAGCTAACACTTCATCCTCAGATTTTGAACTGCAAGCCAGTATCGATCTTCTTAACAAGATGATAATAAAGTTTTTTGATCCGTTAGGCATAGAAGTGTTGCGCGGTCTGTCCGGTAATGGCGCACATGGTCTGATAAAAATCGCTTCTCAACCTACCAGTAAGGAAGTGTCGGACAAGATAAAACAGGTTCTTAACGAGTTGGCTAAACGGTACAACACCGATCTTTGTAAAGTGGATACCACGGTCTTTAATCCCAGCCGTATCGTGAAACTTTATGGCACGATATCCTGTAAAGGTGAGCCTACAAAGGATGCTCCCTGGCGTAGGTCCAAGTTCTCTGATAAACCTACTGTGGAACATGACCTTAACCAAATTTATGATGCTCTGGTGAAACTTGAAGTTCCCAAAACCATCTCCCGTGAAACGATAAAAGCTCCTGTTAACGATAACATCGAGTTCGATCTAGAAGCTTACCTTAACCATCATCATCTGGCCTTTGAAAAGACTGAAGACGGTTCTGGCCAGAAATATAAGCTTGAAGTTTGTCCCTTTGATGTTGCACACGGTAAAGACGCTGCCGTGTTCAAGGGTAATGAAGGTAAGCTGGGGTTTAAATGTTTTCATAACGGGTGTAGTGGTAACGATTGGAAAGCTTTCAGAACTCATGTAGGTGAAGATCTTAAACCGTTTTTATCCGGGTTGGACCAGCATATCCAGCAAGATATCGGGTCAACTAAATCGGAGGTGGAAGTTGATGATGATCGACCGGTCATAATTATTAACAATCGACAACTTACGGAAGTACTGGCAGATATTAATGATGCCGTGAAAACCTATAACAATCCTGCCACATTGTTTTCTCGTGGCGGTCACCCCACATGGTTAAGACGTAGTGAAGACGGGATGTTCTTTTCCGAGGTGTTGGGTAGCAGCGATGCCAAGATATATTTGAGTCAAGCGGCACTGTTTTGTCGTCGCACTGTAAAAGACGATATGGAAGTGATGACCAACCTTTTTCCTTCCTTAGAAATCTGTCAAGCTTTCCTGGCCCAAAAACAAAGTTTACCGGCCTTAAAAAGTATCATTAACTTCCCATGTTTTCGCGGATCAGAATTACAAGAAGCTGGCTTTGACGAATCTACCGGATACTTTTGCGCCTCACGACAAAAACCAGCCTTGGATATGCCACTTTCAGAATGCAAGAAACTTCTCTTTGAGGAACTCTTAATCGATTTCCCGTTCACAGAAGAAGGGTCGAAAACTAACGCTATAGCTTTGATGCTGAACGCTCTTATACGACCCATGTTACCGGAAGACGCTTGTACACCTTTATTTTGTATTGACAGTTCCAGTCCCGGTACAGGAAAAGGGTTACTGGCACATGTTTGCACCAGTTTCATTTCTGAACCGTCAATGCAGGTTCTTCCTGAACGAGAAGAAGAACTGAAAAAGAGTATCTCTTCATTACTGATGAGCAGTCCAACGTTCGTCATTTTCGATAATGTTTCTCGTACCATAAAATCTCAATCTTTAGCTTCCGTTTTAACCAATCCCGTGTGGTCCGACAGGTTGTTAGGCAGTACCAAGATGTTACGGTTACCTAACCTTGCCACATGGATCGTGACAGGAAACAACTGCCTGTTAGCTGATGAGATAACCAGAAGATCTGTTTATATTCGGCTTGATAGCAATGTCGAAAGACCGTGGAGTCGTACCGGGTTCAAACACGCTAACCTACGTAAATACGTTATCGATAATCAACCTCGGATTTTATCGGCATTAATGTCAATGATAAAGTTATGGATTGATGCTGGTCGACCCAAAGGAAAGTTGAGTATAGGATCGTTTGAAGCGTGGGCTGAAACCATATCAGGGATATTGGAAGTTTGCGGGATACGCAGTTTCATGGAAAACCAGGATGTGCTTTATGATCGGCTTGATGATGAACGGCAAGCATGGTCAGCGTTTGTTGAAGAATGGCACCACGAGTATGGGGAACATGACGTTTCAGTCAAAACCTTGTTTGGGTTAGCCGCTACCGATGAAGATGGTAACGGTAAAGGGTTACTGGACGAACAGTTGATCAAGTTCCGTACTGAACATGCTCGAAAAATTGGGTTGGGCCGATTATTAAGGGAAAAGGAAGGTCGAATCTTTGAAGGATTTAAAATCACTTCACCGGGTCAACTTAACCGGGCAAAGATTTATGCTTTACTACTCGTTACCCCCCATGATCCTGAAACTAACCGGAAAATCGATTTAAAAGAATTGTTAGAAAACGAAACGGATACCGAATGGTTGGAAGAGGTAGATAACGCTATCGATTCAGGGGTAGCGGAACACGATCTAATCCCGATTTGCCAGTTACGTAACAGCAGTTCTCCTGAACGCTATTTTGAATCGACAAAGAAACTTGATCAGTTACTGGCAAAACTTGATCAGTGAATTTGAAGATGGCCGCGTTACTCGATTTCATCAGTGACGATTTAATCAAGAAATGGCAACTAAGTGATGACCAGCTTAACCAACTTTGCAACATCATTAAAGAAGATGATTACCAAGCTTTAATTAATTTCCTGAGTACCAACAATTTAGGGATGTTAACAAAATTCATCATAGAATCCAAAAGGGAATAAGAATGGAACGTAACGCGGAAACCGTAGGGAACTTGCAAGGATTAATTGACAAGAAACGGGAACTGGAACTGGAAATTCAAAAGATCGATCACCAATTGGAAGAAAACGGTGTTACGGATATTTTGGATAAAGTTCCTGAACCACCTAACGTAACCATGATCAAAGGATATTTCGCTAAAAGATGGTTTGGTGCTGATATCCAAAAATAAACAGAGAGGATTTAAGATGCCCGAAGTCGCTGAAAATTATTATCAATCTGATGCTTGGAACAACCGTAGAAAAGAGATCCTTGAACGCGATAATCACGAATGCCGTCTTTGCGGGTCGATGATGGGGTTACAAGTACATCATAAAAGTTATCAGGCTTTCGGTTCAGGTCAGGAACCTGATACCGATTTGATCACCTTATGCGAATCTTGTCATCCTTTAGCCACACTTTCACATCGTCATCAAGCATATTTACGTGGCGGCCAAGGACGTAACAAGATAAACCATGCCAGCAGTTTGTTATTGAAAAAAGTCTTAGCTGAGATAGAACATAACGAATATCTGCACGAAAAGTTTGAGCAACAAAACCCTCAAACTCATACTAACGGCAGTATCCAAATCGCACCGGAAAAGGAACCCTCGGAAGCCGCACGATCCTGCGCTCACATCTGGTTCAAGTTCCGACCAGAAAACCCGGGTGAAGTTACCCCGATGCCAGCTATATTTCAATCGGTATCAAGACGGTTTGATGACGAAATCATCCCTGCCTTTGAGAAAACTTATAACATCTCAAAAGATCATGCTGCACTCTTTATAAAAGAGTTTATACAAGAACTTACTAATGTGAAAGAAGAATGTCCTATTGACCGGTGCGGAGGTTTAATCACTAACTTGTGCCGTGAAGTACGGGACCAGGTTTATCAAGGTTTGATTCAATACGGAGATATTGTTCCACTACCAACTATTAATGAAGATGAAAGTGAAACTGAAAAGGAAGTGGTAGTTCAAGAAGAACTTGATCTAAGTGATGAGGAACCGTTAACAAATGAACATGTACCGTTTCCCGATACTTCAATACCTACCTCCAATCCGATCCGATCAGGGATGAAATCTTTAAGAAACATTTTATCCGGTACTTCTGACGAGGTTGAAGTTGACGATTACACCATAACCATAAGCCAAACGGCAATAGATCTTAAACTGGGGATAAATTGTGTTCGGGACCTTGTTGAGAAAGGTGAATTAAAGTCCCGAAGAACGGGACCGGGTGAATATGTTTCGGAATCATCCCTTAACAAATACTTGAAGGTCAGGCCGTTATCAACCCGATCAGTGATGAGCATTTTGAATATCCCCAAAAAAGCTGATATCTATGCGCTTTGCACGGCAGGAAGATTAAATAATGTTCGTGAAGAAGGTAGAGCAAATTACCGGATTGATCGGGATTCGTTACGAAACTATATGCGTGAAGAAAGCTATTTGGAAACTCAAATCGCTTTAGTTGATACTGCCCAGAACTAATGCATAAACAAGTTGTCAGCTTTAACCACGAGACTTACAAAATGCCGAACTTGAACCAGTTGTTCGGGTCGCACCATTATGCTCGTAACAAGATTAAGCAAGGGGTACAACTTGCGCTGACAACGCTGTTTAAGCGTAGTTTGCACCCTGTTGAGGATTATCCCCTAAAGATCTGGTTTCAGTGGCAAAATCGGACACGTAGGATCGATCCTGATAACCAAGCGAGTGCGGGACAAAAGATTATTCTTGACGCTTTACAGCAAGCAAAGATTATTGATAATGACGGTACTTATAACGTATCGGAAATTCATCATCAATTTAACTTTGGCGTTGATGACCCGTTACTGGAAATCACCTTGATCGAAGCTGATCCTGATACACGGTTCGAGATACCTAAACCGAAACCTAAATCGGGACGGCCTAAACGGAAAAAACGGCAATTAGACTTATTTTGACTTATGGGGGAGCGGCTGAGAATAGAACGGGCATTCTATTGGTAGGGCAAAACACGCTCCCTCGCCAACTTGAAGGGACCAGATGAATGAGTAACGTTTACAAATATAGATGCAAAATAGTGAGGATCATCGATGGTGATACCGTTGTCGCTGATGTTGACTTGGGGTTTGAAGTGGAACTCAAAGCGCAAAAGATACGGTTATACGGGATCAACACCCCGGAATCGCGTACTCGTGATAAAGAAGAAAAGAAACGCGGTATGGCAGCTAAATGGCGGTTAACCGAACTGTTGGATACAGGCGAGTTCTACCTTGAATCCCATGATAAAGGCAAGTTTGGCCGTATCCTGGGTGTTCTTTACCAAACCGATGATTTCAGTATCCGCAGCATTAACCAGATGCTGGTGGATGAAGGTCATGCCGTAGAATATTTTGGCGGTAAACGATGAACGGTCTTGGATGGTGGATTGGCACCTTGATAGTACTTTTAATCATTATGATCCTTGCCGGTGTGGGTACAGTAACTATTCTGACATGGATAACGGAATATACGGCACCGTAATGCCCACCAGGTACCGGCAATACCCTATCAAGGATTTCAAGGATTTCATTGAGGTCATGCTGCAAAATAACGCTACTATCCAAGAGATTGCTGATAAATGTCATTTCAGTTATCACCAAACTTACAAGTACCTGAAACAGGAAGGATTGATCGAAAAATATCAACGCCGGTTACGGAAACGGAAACCACCAATGAAAATGGTGAAAGAAGTGAAACACTGGCCTCCACAAGTCCGAAAACTAAAGTACTTTCCTCTACGAATACCACCAACCGAATAAGGAGTAACACATGAGCGATTTTCAAGAATGGTTTCAAGAAGTACTGGAATTTGAAGGTACTTCCTATACAGACGATCCTCAAGATCCAGGAGGGGCCACTCGATTCGGAATTATTTTAACAACTTATCAGGAATACCTGAAAAAGATTGACCGTGACGATGATATCGATAAAGACGATATTGAGAACATGACCATAGAACAAGCGGAAGAATATTATCTGTGGTTATGGGAATCATTAAAGCTTAATCGTATTTCTGAACGGTTACGTAAAGGATATGCCGACGCTTGTGTCAACATGGGGAAAGGTGGTGCTAACCGTATCCTTCAAATGTCCCTCAATACACGGTCCAACCCTGTTGATATTGACGAATGGATTGATGTTGACGGTCAAGCTGGACGTGGTACCATGCGAGCTTTAGCTGAAACGGTGTTAACACCTTTCGATTGGCTTATCGAACACATGGCCTATCACTATAACAACGTTTTCAAGGGATCTTCCTATACGTTCAGGCAACGGTTGCGAGAGGCATCAAAGGAAGAATCTGCTAACGAAAAGGATTGGTTCACTACCCGCACTAACCAAAACAAGTTCATTAAAGGATGGATTAAACGCGATGTGATCGTATTCCTAAAATCGTTTGATCAGGAAATGACGGTCGCTGATCTGATAAAAAACCTTTTACGTTAAGGAGCTAAACCTATGGCCAAGATGGTGGAATGGACCTGTAAACACTGCGGGAAACCGTTTATGAAAACTGCGCACAGACCACGTACCTATTGTTCACGGGAATGTTACCGTAACTCCAAAGATTTCAAGATGTCTTCAGCCCTTTTCATGGGTCGCGGAAAACCCGGTCCCAAAAAAAGAGCTTGACGAATCGTTACAAGTGGCGTTACAGGTTAGGAGATCGGTATGGCCGGATTAGGGCATCTTATTGATCGGTTCCTAGTCCTCCATAACTGGAAATCGGTCCTGTTCAACCCTCTAAGAAAGGCTGAAATAGCTGATATTGTCAAGCAACTTAACGAGATAGACCTGGAAGGAAATATCGTTACCGAATCCGAACAGGTGGAACATCGACCAGCATCACGCGCATATGCACCTTCCAACTTGGATTTATGGAAACGTGAAAAAAAGGTTAACAAAATAGATGATCCTTATTGGTAAAGAAATGAGATGAAGACTTTTCGTATCACCTACACCAAATCAGTGGAATCGATAATTGAGATTGAAGCGCAAACTGCTGCTGATGCATGGAAAAAGATTAAGGGCGATAAGTTGGATAAGAAGGATAAACATGTTATTTGGCATAACGAAGGCGAATTAACTTACAAGGTGGACAAAACGGAAGAGATCACACGCCACATAGCGAGTAATCCCAGTTGACCGAGATGATGAAAATCGATGGTCACGACGAAGCTATCGTGGGTGTTGTTAATCGGTTTGGTCAAGAACCTATCCTTTGTTACGATTACGAAAAAGTAATTTCACAACTCGTAACAGACGGGATGACATATGAAGAAGCGGTAGAATGGTTCGATTTCAACATCATAGGTGCCTGGGTAGGTGATGGCACACCGTGTTTCATTGTTCGGGACGATTGGCAGCAGTATTTGCAGGAGGAAGAATGAGAAAGAAAGGTGCAGTAGCTAAAGTCCCTGATCTGGACGATTTGCTGGTAAACCGTATTTGGGACAGGATACCTGAAGAGGAACTTGAAGCTTATCAGGCGTTTCTGGTATATTTGGATGTGGGTGAAGGCCGAACACTGTCAAAAGCGTACCGTGTACTGCATCCGGGTAAAGCACCCAACGCTGCCTGGAAAGAATGGTCAAAAATCTATAACTGGCCTGATCGTGCGGTAGCCTATGACGCTTTTTTGTTGCGTAAGATGCAATATGAGACAGAACAGCGCGTGGTACAGGACAAGACCACTGTACGGTTAAAACAGTTGGAGAAGGTACAGCAATCGCAGGAGATTATGTACGATATCCTGCATTTAGCCCGTCAATGCGACGATCCTAAACGTGCGATGGGCAGTTTGAAAGAGGTCACGGAAGCGTTAACATCGTTCATGCAGCTTGAACGGCAGATAGTGGGGTTGGAACCCGATCCCAAACAGAAAGAAGTTAAACATAGCCAACAAAATGTCAATATACTGGTAGGAAAACTTGATGAACTTGGAAGCAAACAGTTCGATCAGCTTGGCGTGTCAGGAAGTTTACCGGCAAGCACCCGAACTACTGTTGAAATCGGCGGAAACGGTAGCGTCATCGATGACGGGTCTGTTGAAGATCCTGAGCAAGACGAGAGCGATCACACCGTTGATACCCAACAAGACACAGTTGATGGTGCTGCAAGCGATATATAAACAGGTAAATGAAGGTAAACCTGTCAGGTTGCTGGAACTCAAAGGTCGGCAACAGGGATCGAGTACGGGTATCGGTGCGTACTGCTTTTTGAGGGCTATTTGCGAACCGCAGACAAACGCTTTAATCATCACTGAGGAGAAGGGCGGGTCAGCGGCAAACATTTATGCTATGTACGAACGCTTTTACGAGAACCTGCCTTTGGGTTTGGACCGTGAAAGTACGCGTATGGGCCAGTTTATGAAGTTCGCGTCACCTGTAGGCTCAACTATCAAGGTGGAAGGTGAAAAGAACGTTACTTCCTTTACTTTTCAGATAGTGCATTTGAGTGAAGCGGCATTTTTTCAGAATCTGGGGAAAACGCTGAGTATGCTGTACCAAACTGTACCGGATAACCCTGATACGTTCGTGTGTTTGGAAACTACGGCTAACCGGTACGGTGACGATTTCCATACTGAATGGGAACGGGCAAGTGAAGGGAAAAGCGATTTTTACGCTTTATTTGTCCCGTGGTACTACCATGAAGAATATACCACGCCGTTTATTGGCCGTGAAGAAAAGAAACGGTTTGAAAAAGGGTTATCGGATAGTAACGAATCAGTTTACGGTAACGAATGGTATTTGATGGAGATTTATCCTGAACTGACGATGGAAAACATGAAATGGCGTCGTCACGCTATACGTAACAGGTGCCAAGGTAGTGTAGTGGAATTCAACCGTCAATATCCGTGTTCACCTGAAGATGCGTTCCATAAAAGCACCAATACAATCTTTGACATGTCATATTTACAAAAAGCGTTACGGGACTACGTTTTTGAACCTACTGATCGGGGTACATTGATGGAAGAACCGGCGGGATTGCAGTTTGCTGATGATCCTGAAGGTATTGTACAGATCTTTTATCCACCGGAACCGCACACGGAATATGTTATGGGCAGTGATCATGCGGAAGGATTGGACGGGCGTGATTATAGTGCAGCCATCATTTTGCAGCGTATGCCGTTACGTATGTGTGCCAAGATACGGGGTTTTGACGGACGGCAAGTAAGTATTGACGAGTTCACTGAACAAATGTATTATCTGGCCATGTTTTACGGTCACGCATGGATATGCCCGGAGAATAATGCGGACGGCGGTACAGTTGTGAGTTTGTTACAGGAAAAGTGGGAATACACGGAAATCATTGCTGAACGGGATCTGGGCGTGGTAAACTCCAATCGGTTTGGATGGCGTAACCAGAGCAATACACGCCGTAGGGGGGTGGGTATGCTACAGGAAGCTGTCCATGCCGATGAAATCGAAATTCCGTGCCAGCAAACGTTACGGGAATGCATGAATTTCCATACGGTAAACGGTAAACCGCAAGCTATTAAAAAGGGTAAGGCACGTAAACAGGGCGAACCGGAAGACGGATTTTACGATGACTTGATCTTTGCTTTAATAGGAGGATTATTTGCTCATCATAGCCGACCGGCACCACGAAGCAGGAAATATTTTGAACGTCAATTCGAGGAATCGCGGTTCCGTGAACTGTCGATAATGCAGAATAACGATCACTGGACAAAATACGCTTAAGGAGCAAACATGGGAAAATCATTAGACGCATTGAAAAACGAAGACGATATTCTTGAAGCTTTCAATGTTTTGAGGGAAGAAGGTGAAGAATCTGCTCGACCGCGATGGCGGCAAATGCGTAAAAACGCCATGGTTTAC
>Ga0080013_1004259_pt1 | contig 14231 bp, 27 predicted proteins | sample ETNvirenome_6_85_FD_69236 | JGI IMG/M metagenome (GOLD analysis project Ga0080013, IMG submission 69236) | Marine viral communities from the Pacific Ocean - ETNP_6_85 (SPADES assembly) (version 2) | ecosystem: Environmental > Aquatic > Marine > Oceanic | place: Pacific Ocean | collected 2013-06-19
ATAAAGTTTAGGGATTATAATGGCAAGAAGAAAATTTAATAAAAGAAAATCAATTTCATTAAGAAAAAATAAAAAAGAAACTGGGAAATTGATTACTAAATCTAATAAAAGAAAAGGTAAAGTTGTAGGTTTACCAGCAACTGGTCAGACAATCCCAAATCCTCAAAAAATAAGAAACTCACTTGAAGATACCCTAATACCACATATAATTGGTGGTACAGAAGTTAATCCAAGATGTGGTTCAAGTAATAATCCAAATGATGATTATGGATGTAAGTATCCATTTTTTGTAACACTAATTCGCGAACAAGGTGTTTGGTCAGGCAATCAAGGTGAGTCACCTGGACAAGACCACCTTTGCGGTGGTAGTTTAATTCATCCAGAGTGGGTATTAACTGCTGCACATTGTGTAGATGTTGAATATAGTCAAACACTTAGTAATGAAAATATTCACTTGTTACACGCTGGTATTGGTCATCATTGGTGGCATAATTTAACAACTGAGGGAGAAGTTAATGGTCAATTTACTATATTCGATTATTATGAGGATATGACACCACATGCTGAACACATATCTGTAGATGCTATTATTTTACATCCAGATTGGATTACACCCGAAGACGGAACATGTGCGCAGCATGATATCGCTCTACTTCATTTAAGTGAACCATCGCAATATACACCAATACCATTAATTACACCATATCAAGAGGGGTCACCGGGAACTCAATGTTGTATTGATTTAAATGGAGGTGAACATCCTTGTTACTATGAAGGTTCAAATGGTTGGTATTCAAATTCAGATTGTGTTGGTAGTTGCTTTAATTGTTGGGAAGGTTTTGATTATAATCAAGAAGGAATTTTAATAGGTATGGGGTTAATAGGTTGGAATTGGCAATGTGTAGATGAATTGGAAGATTTAGGATATCCATCAGATACAGCTGAGAATTGGTGCGCGCAACACGGACATCAATTACAGGAAGTTACCGTTGATTACCATCCAGGTTCATGTGGTTGGACAATTACAGATTGGTTTACTACTTACGATGCAAATTGGAATATGTGTTTTGGTTCTAGTATATTTGGAGATTGGGCAGCAATGATACAAGAATTACTTGAAGGTGGTTATGTTGACTTGATTCAAGCCCAAGGATCCTGTAGAGGAGATTCTGGTGGACCAGCCATTATGTGGAATTCTCAAACAGATAGATATGAATTAGTTGGTGTATCACAATGTGGATCTCCATATTGTAATACATTGTGGTGGGAACAATTCGATGGTCTATATAGTATATATGGTAGAGTTGAAAGTTATTTAGGTTGGATTGGTAATACTATTTCACAAAACTATGGTTGTTCAGATGAGAATGCTTGTAATTATAACCCTGCTGCAGAAGTAAACGATGGTTCATGTTTGTATTTTGATTGTTTTGGTGATTGTGGTTTTCAACCAGCAAGATGTGCAGTACATCCAGACTGGGCAGAAAATGTTCATGAACAGGATTGGTCTAACGAGGAGTATAGTCATTGTTCTCAAATAGGTTATCAGAATGGATGTGACTATGCAGGAAGCAGTAGTGCTCCATTTTGTATATGGATACACGAAGTAGGTAATGCAGTACTGGATGATTGTGGAATATGTAAACCTGCAGATGCAGATTATGGTTGGCAATTTTGGGATACTCCACCACCATTTTGGTCTTTTGTTAATCCTTGTTCTGCATGGGATAGTTTATATCCATTAATGGAATTATGGCAATCAACAGAATTTCCATCAGAAGGTATGTATTATTATCAACCAGATAGTCTAAATAATAATATCGATTGTGATAATATATTCTGTGACTGTGATGGCAATCTTTGGGATGAATGTGGTGTATGTAATGGTCCTGGAATGCTTGGTATATGTGACTGTGATGGGAATCCTCCCGAAGGTATATGTGATTGTTGGGGTAATATAAATTTTGGTTGTGGTTGTGGCCAAGGACATCCACCTTGTGGTGGTTCAGGTGGTGGTGGTAGTGCACCATGTGGAGCAATGCTTTGTCCACCAGGAGAAGTTAATACTGGTCCTCCACAATGTGAATGTGTTCCTGGTGGTTCTGATATATCAGGTTAGTTTTTTTTTGGGTAATCTATCCCTAATTCTTTACAGATTTGATCTAATGATTTAAGTTTTCTTTGTTCTTTTTCTTTCTGAACTCTATCATGTTCTTCATAATATAAATCAAATGCTTCTTCTGTTGTAAGATCAGGATCGTCTAAAAGATATTCTTTTATTTCTTCTAATGACATAAATTCAACTATATCTTTTGTACTTGGTCTTTTATATTTTGTTTTAGTGGGTTTTCTTTTTCTTTTTCTCTTTGATTTTTTATTTGGAGTTTTTTTATATTCTGTTTCCCATCCATCTAGAAATGAATCAAATTGGGAAATAAGTTTTTCAAATTCTTCATCAGTCATATCATCTGGTAGATGCCATTCTGCAAAATGTTCATCAACCATATTCTTTCTTTTTTGTTTTACATCATCTGTATCAATACCATCATAGCTGTTTAATAATTCACCTATCATCCAACTACAAAAATTTACTTTATGTAAATCTTCTGGCCTTTGACTTGTTGCAGCATCAAATTGAATTTCATCAAGAAACTCAACAAGATTTTGAATTGTTTCCACTGGTATGATTTTATACTTCATAATTAACCTCGTTTCTTATAACCCGCTTTTTATTTCTTGTATCTTTACTATAAATAGTTTGTAACAAAGGGAAACGCACGAAAAAGTAAAGAAGAAATTTCGAAAATTTTTTTTTGTGAGTATATACACATTTATTCTTTTATGTAATCCCTTACAGCTTGATTGCCGTTTAAATATTCCAGCAGTAAGTTGGGTTTATCGAGAGCTTCGAACTTGTATTTTCTGTGAAACCCATTATGACATTTAATACATAACACAACGCCGTTCTTCATTGTATATCTTTTATCTGGAAACTTATCCCACGAATATATGTGGTGTGCATGTAATACTCTTGTAGTCTTTCTTTTCTTATTACACTTAACACAAACATAATATCTTGATAAACCAATTTTTCTTTTATTTAATTCAAAGACATTCTTACGCCAAGTCTTATATCTTAACTGACCACCACTATTCTTCCAACGATTTCCTTTTTTAAATCTCAACTAAACAATTTCCATAAGACAATTGTCTGAGCAACTAATACTAATACCTGAACTAATGTTCTTATAAACTCTAATGTATGATTATACTTATCTACCCACAGCTCAAACCTATTTCTTTTATTACTCATCACTTCCTATCTTATACGCTAGGTGTCTATTGAATACCCACACCCCTATATTTAATGAACCTATAATTAAATTAAATAATCCACCACCATCTGTATATAAGTATAAGTTCCAAAATCCTATTATTAGGTTAAGCCATAATACATACGGAAATAATTCTTTTTTTTCTTTTGATGTCATCTACGATATCTCCTACCATATAAAACTGGTTTCTTTCTTACTGAATCTTTTTTAGGTTTGTATTTTTCCACAGGCCAGTCAGACCACACCTTAAACATAAATCCAGTCATAATCAATGTTATAGTTCCGAGTGTATAACCAAAATAACCTTGAACTTCAAATAACATAAATACTGTCATACATAAATATTCAAGAGCCAATACAAAAGTAAAAAATTTTTCCACACCATTCTCCTATTTGGTGGAGGTGGCGAGAATCGAACTCGCGTCCTATATCTTTTATGACGATAACTAAGCCAGTTGATGTCATTTAGTATCACTCCATACTAAACAGATATAGTCGAACTCCATACACCCCCTATATAATTATGTAGCATCAAATATTTTACCTTTAATCATTTCGGCTTGATTATAATTATAGAAATCATCTAATGTAATTACCCACACCATTTTCAATGTTGGTATATCTTTGTTTGATAATACTTTTTTAAATGAATTAATTTTCTCTTTATGTTTTGACAATGAATCTACTATTAATACCTGATACGGTATTCCATCTTCATCTAAAGTAAAATTAAGTTTATCTATATGATCCCAATCTGCCTTGTTGTTCATAAACTCCAAATGCAATGTCCATATATCTTCATCAGTTTTTTTAACACACCAATCATGCTCACGAGATACAATCGGTCTAAACTGTAAATGATTTAGTTCATTACCTATATCCTTTGGATTTAAAGTATAATCTGATAATAGTTGTATTGAAGATAATAGATTACCACATTTTGGTTTACCATCTATTATTTCATTATAACATTCAATAACTTTAGAATCTTCACCTTTATTGCCTTTATGTTGTTTAATCTTATTACTATCAATAAAGTTTTTATGATACACTATAGATTCATTACTAAGTTTATCATCCAATTTATCTGATTTTACTGTTGAATATTTAAAGTCTCCACCAACTTGTAAGAAAACCATATTAGAATAATTATACAATACAGCTTTCATAATTCCCTGTCCTAATGATTCCGAAGTTAGCCATAATCTTTCTTTATCAAAGAAATGATTATATACTGCTGAAGCTTTAGACCTTATTGGTTTAAAAATATTTTCATACCCATCAGTTACTTTTTGTATCTCAAAAGCATTCTTTACTGAATTTTCAGTTACCTGATGTTTGTAATGATATACATCAAATATACCACCTGCAATAATAACATTCCTTTCAACCAATTCTAAATCTTCAATTGTTTGAGCAACTTGATTATTATATACAGTAGGAAACCACACTCGATTACCTCTTAATATTTTTCCATTATCATTAATAAAATACTTAATGTTATTTCTAGCAGAACTAAATGTATTATTTAAATTTTTAATTATATCTTTAGGTGAAAATGAAATACTATCTTCCAAATATCTTTTAATACAAAAGAAAAATTTTGGTAGTTTTTCAAATTTATCTGCATGGACTAATTCTTTATATTCATCTTTACTTATTTCATTTTTAGTAACTGATAATCCTTCCATATTCTTACACACATCTTCATAAGTAAATGATGTATTAATATCAATATTATCCCAGTTGTATTTATAAATAAAATATTTATTATCAATTGTAGTTGCAACATAATTATGTAAACCAAATCTCATCGGAAATATAACTGAACCACCTATACCCCAAAACCCGCTATCATTATTTCGAGTTCCAATAGGTTTATCTGCCAGTAGAAAATGTTTATGAAAATTATCCCATGTAATTGGATTACCATCATTACCTACACCAACTATTTCATCCGTTCTAATGAAACCAAATTCGGTTGCATTCTGTGCATATGCATTATGTGAAGATTCATTAGCTGCATTACTACCATTTATTTCTACTTGGCCATGGTATGTGAGCCAAGTTCTAATTAAATGTCTATCTATCTTTATTGTTTTTATCATAATGTTTTATTCTTTATCGTTTATTGTTTAATTATTTATCTTACTCTTTAATATAAGAATTTGTAGTTGTGTAGTTCTAATAACTGAATTAACTACACTACAAATTTTTAATATATTCCCTTACACCTGTACCTACATGTTGTTTATACCATTCTTGTTTATCTGTATCATACCAACAATATGGCTCTGAAGAATCTTCTACCCACATATACTTTGAATAGAACTCTTTATCTTTCCGTAATAGATTAGCTCTATGCGATGAATGAAACAAATCGTTACCTAACCAATGTGGATATACTATATCACCATCAATATGTTCTTTAACCATATTATTATTATAACCTTGTGCAATCCACTCATCAATACATTCATTCAGATATTGTTTAAGTGCATTCTCATAACCTTTCCACATCTTCGTAATAGGATGATTGATCCAACCTTTGGTTTCTGTCCTACCTAATAATACATTAAGTATCTGATAAGCTTCTACCCGCTGTTTTCCTAATCTTCTATAATCTAATGATTGTAAAGATTGTTTAAAACTCTTGTATGGTAAGAATGTTTGCATGTATATAATTTAACACTTTTATACTATTCAAGTCAAGTACTTTATAAATTATCTTTTGTAGGTGGTGTCCAAAACACCTGTCCTAACGCCGCACCTACACCTAAAGCAAATACTACCAAAAACATAAACATAACTATTAAACTACCTATCATATATTCTCCTATAAATAATTTGGTCCTGTCCAACTAAAACTCTTATGCATTTCTGTATCAAAGATATTACCCCTTGAATGTTTAGCAACACCACTCCAACCAGCGGCTTTCATAATATCACCTTTTTTAAGTGGTAACCCTTTATGAGTTCCATCAACTAATGATACAAATCCCCATACTCTTCTTTGTCCTATTGAACCTTCTACAACCTTAATAAACTTTCTACCTTTATCAAGACTTAAATCTAATTTTTTATCTATACCACTCCTAGCACCCCAATTATTATACGATACTTGTATTTCAGAAAGTAAATTAGTCATAGCATCATCAAACGATAAACCATTTGTTTTAGGTTTATCAAATTCTGTTTTTATAACAGGCTTTGGTTTTATTATTGGTTTTATTCCATTAATCATTGTTACTCCATTCTCTATATCCATAGATGTTCATCATTAATACTATAACGGCCGTAGCCAAATTTGGTAGAGTATTAGTAAGTACTGCGTATGTAATCATTAACATATTACCAACACCCCAAACATAAAAACAAGATATCTGTTGTCTTGCGTTTAACATATAACCTATAATAATAAATACAAAACCTAACCAACCAATTACTTCAATCAATCACAACTCCTTTGACATTCCCAAGTCGTTACACCTTCTATTTCATTTGGATCTAAGGTAACAACTCTAAAACTATAAAAACCATAACCAGCAGGATGATAACCATAATCTTCTTGTAAGTTCATAGCCTCACCTTCTGTTATTACTCCATGATATGTAAAATTTATTGAATCACCAACACCATTACCATTATCAAATGCAATTGATAAAGTATTTGCAGCTGGACTATAATCATTATTACTCATATTATCTACCCACCCAACTACCATCATCGGCATTGTTCTCAACTAACCACTCTAAATATTCAGTTTCTTCTTCTGTATATCCTTCACCATCAGGAACAAAATGTTCCAATATAGTATCTTCATATATTTCAACCAATTCATCACAACTCATACAACCAATAGCTTCATACTCATTACCATCAGCATCATAACCTTCTACTACAACATTTGAATCATAACAATCAATCTCATTCAATGTTTCAGTAACATCGCTCTCATCAAACTCAACCGTAGTACCATTAAACTCAACACTTAAACTCATAATAAAACTCCTTTTCTCTTATACTATAATATACGAAGAAAAGCTAATATACATCAACATTTAAATTGTAACAGTTTGTAACAAGAGTTAAAGTAATACTTTAAGTTGTCGAGATGGCTGGATTTGAACCAACGACCCCTTGCTCCCAAAGCAAGTGTTCTACCTAACTGAACTACATCTCGTTGTTGGGTGATTGAGGAGAATTGAACTCCCGACCCCTTGTGCCACAAACAAGTGCTCTAACCAACTGAGCTACAACCACCATTGAATACTATATAATATACGAATAAACATCTATATAAGTCAATACATTTATTTATCCACTCCTTCCACTAACCTAAGCATAGTTATCATGAATAGTACAAACCATACATCATCCATACTACCCATATCAGTTAGACTGTATATCCCACAAAGAAGGAATAGTAGCATATTGATACCACCTTTGAGTGCGAGTAAAAACCTGTCTATTTTAGTTCTTTTAATATCTTGTGTCATATTTAAATCTCCTTATAATGTATTAATTATTATATACGAAAAAAGCTCCAGCGAAATATATGCAAGTCAGAGCAGGGCTCATATGTTTTTTAAAAAACCGAAAAACCCTTTCAAGATGAGAAAGGAGTGGGGCGGCCTAAACTCAAATCAAATCCGAGTTAAGCACCACCCTATGGTTCGTTTAAATTATCCGAGTTAAGAGTCAGTACTCTCTGCTTCAGCCATCTCTTCTTCATTGAATAGGTCATCACTTGATCCATCATCACAGAACTTCTGCACGATTTGCTTCACGAAGGTTCTCTCGCTATCAACACCCCCAGCGCTATCGTATTGTGGGTAGATACTAACTTCTGCTGCTTCTTCAAGAGAGAAGCCATCATACAATAGACCACATAGTTCTACCGTAGTTCTAGTACTAACACCACTACCTATTCTCGCAGTATCCGAGTTACTCTCTGTTCTAGTAAGAGAAGCAATCTTAGCCACATTACCTAATACTGTACTATCTACATTAGGGAACATATAGTTAAGAAGAGAGTTCTCATCTTCTTCTGATAACACATCCATCTCAACAATAGTAAATCTATCCATCAACGCTTTATCCATCACTCGTGTTGATGTATATTCATTACCTATATTAGCAGTCGCAATAAATGTAACACCCGCGGCCACCTTTATAGTAGATTGATTATCTTGTTCATCCAATCTTAAATACCTTTGACCATAATCAAGAACCGTCATCAAGATATTCCACGCATCTGGGTGAGCTCTAGATAACTCATCTAAGAGGATAACTGCATTTGGCGTTTGTATTGCCTTAACAAATAAACTTTCTGAGAAATAAGTACCTTTATCACTCTCAAAGTGAGTGTTTCCAATAAGAGTACCTCTGGGATCCTGAGTAGCTCCCAAATTGAAATAGTAGTCAGGCCTATCTAAACTATTAACAACAGACTTCGCTGCCATAGTCTTACCACAACCAGCAGGACCAGTCATCATAATATTCTTACCCCTAACAGCAGACCTAACAAGGTACTTCCATTTAAGTTCTGTCATCATCAAACCTTGCGGTTTCAATGAATAAGAACTATGTATAAAATTTAAAACTTCTTCGTGATCAACAGGGATCTCAACAGAAACATCCGAGTTATCTGGAGCAGCTGCTGTTACATCCACATTATCAACCTTCCTCCAAAATGTCTTCCCTGTCCTACCAACGAACCTACCCAGTAAATAATCACCTTCGAAGGCTTTCTTTCGAGTAGTAGTAGTTATTTCTGATGTCCTCTTGACACCATTAGTATCCCATGCGTTAAATCGATTACCACTTTTTTCAACACGACATATCACATCGGGGGTTAAAGTCTTTCGAGCCATAAATAAATCTCCTTTTTTATCATTTATCTTCTACTATAATATACTAATAAAAGCCAATATAAGTCAAGTAAAATCGGGAAGAAAATTGTAACAGTTTGTAACAAGAGTTAAAGTATTACTTCAGGTGACAAATTGTCAGTTATATAAAACGGGTCGGCGGAAAAGGAGTTAAACCACCGACCCTTTGACTGCGAGTAGAAAGGAATTAACATCTCGCAATCTAATGTAACCTTTAATGACATAATGTCATATTAATTGTGAGGAGAGAACCCGGAGGGACTGAGGTTAGCAGTTAATTTAGACCGAAGTCTCCAGAAACCCAAGTATGCGGGTATCTCTCATTTCTGTCTGACAGATTGTCAGTTATTAAAATTCATCATCGATGGTCATGAAAGATAATACTACCAAAAGTAAAAATAAATACACGAACCACGCGAACGGATTATATATAAACAATTCCATTATCATACTATAATATACGACATTTTGCCAATGCAAGTCAAGTGTTTTTTATAAAAAATTGTAACAATTTGTAACAACTATCGCACGCATACACACTATAATATACGACTATTTGCCCATGCATGTCAAGTATTTTCTGTGGAAAAATTTATTTCGTGATATGTATATGCTGTATATTTCACTCTCTATCATATAGTAATAAAATTATAGTAGTAATACTCAATAATATGTGGTTTTAACCACTTCCCCCCCACTTAACACCACTATAACCCATTTAATAGTATGTTAATAATTAAATTATACTATTTCTTTTTTTCATTCATTCTCTTTTTAAAACCTTCTAAAAATCCGTCAATCTCTTGCCTCATAACCGTTGCCATAACCATTCCGCGTGAGACACCAAACACATATATTACTGACGACATTACACTTATTAATGAAGATATTATTAATAATTCAGTAAGGTTTATTATATCATACAGAATATATCCTATACAAAAAGAACATAGAGTATAGATACCTATCAGGTTCCATTTATTAGATAACCACTTAGTCATTGACTACCAAATCAGTAAAATCAGTTTCTTCAAAGCTATCATATAGTGTAGTGCTATCGTCATTACTCATTATGTTGAACGGACTATTACACTCCGATATATCACAACATAAGTCATCAAGTACTTCACACATCTCTTCGCCGTCAATATTACCATTTAGGTAGTTACCCTTAACAAGTTCTATTTTAGCTACTATTTCGTCATAAGTCATTTACTTATTCCCCTTATCTTTATTTTTAAATCTTCTATTATAACACCAACCACATAGTTGGCCTTTACCTTTAACATAATACTTACGGTCTTTTATATCATCGTAACCATCATAACCTGTATCATACTTACATATAACACACTCTTCTGTTACTAAATCTAAATTTACTCCACACATAATTTATACTCTCTTATGATCCCAATCCTTGTTTATATTATTTCTTAAATTATTCAAATCTTCTATAACGCCTTCAATACCCCACCGATTTTCTATATCCGAAAGACTATCTGTAATTCTTTCTAACGCATCTGAAATTTCTTTAGTAGTCATTTTTTCATCTTTCTATTGTTTTCTTTTTTTTGAGTTGTGATGAATATCATCATTAATATGTTTTCCTAATGTATTATTTATTTTATCTAAAAAAATACTTAAAGACATCAACACTCCACTAAAGAATGCAATTATTGATACTAAAATATTAATCATCTATTCTAAAATCATTACTATTATTATATATAAACATACCAATCGCGATAGGTATAATCATTATCGCAGTTACAACTATAAGTGAGTCAATCAATAACAATAATGCATCTACTAACAACATGAATTATTTTCCTCCATACTAATATCAAATATAACACAACAATAACTACAAGTTACTGATACTACACCTTCATCACAACACACAACATTCCCGCACGCCTCATTACTACATTCTAATTCTATCATATTTATTTCTCCTTTATCTTAAATTAAACTTCTAACCAAATCCAAATCATATAATGACATAACAACACAAATATTAAACAACCTAAAATAGTATCTAAACCTATCATCTTAACCTTTCTTCGCACAATACCAAGTGCAATACTTTTTATCTTTATACTCTATCTTAGCGGGTATCTTACCACACTTACTACATTTATTCTTTAATTCTGCAACTACTTCATCAAAACCGGGTGATTTAAAAGTTCCTATTTCCATTAAGACGCCATCCAATCATAGTCAAGACCACTATACTCATCACTATTCTCTTCAACTATTGAAAACATCTCAACTGCCCATTTCATATAACCTTCTGTATGATATCCTGCAAATCTTTCGGCTAAAAATGGAAACACTATAAGAGCATCTTCCATGCTCATATAAGACCACCACTCGGTACTACAATCTTGTATATGAACACCCATACCATCATAAGTATCATGTGTTCCATCTTCGTTAATTGGATAAGTCATTCCATTCACATATAATGCAGTTCCATTACTTTCTAACTCTATATAATCCAAACCATTCATAAAAACTTCTTTACTTTCTAAACTCATTTAAAAACTCCTTTTCTTTCTACTATAATATACGAAAAAACCTCAACATAAGTCAAGGTTTTAATTGTAACAATTTGTAACAACACTTAAAGTAATACTTTATATATATTCGTCTCCCAAAAAATTTTCCTTATCACTTTATTTTTCCTTATTTTTTTAAAAGAAACAAGTCGTATCCTTTCGGTGGTCGGTTTCTTTTATCGTTTATTTGTAAGATATGTAAAGTGCTGTATGACCAACTACGACTATATCTATTTTAGTAACTTATTTATAACATAACAAGTTCCTTCTTTGTTTTTGTGGGTAGTCTCAGTTCAACCACTTACTCATAACTTTCAGTATCATAATTTCAAACCTTTCGGTAACCCCAACGATACTTTCCGTTGATTTTCAGTCTCGGTTTCACCTCTACCCTTCTCTGTTCTCTTTATTTGAGTTAGAGTGCTGTAGGGTTAATTTCTATAAGTATATACTAATTCTCCAAAACATAAGTAAATTCTTCTGGTAAATTAGTATAATCTAATTCTATATCTTTAAGAGCTTCCATCATCACACTAATAGGATTAAACTCTTCTGCATTTAATACTGCCTTCATAATACTTGGTGAATATCCACTCACCATCGCAACACTACTATCTGAACATTGTGCAGGTGTTCCAAAATGTGCATCTAAATTCCAAAATACTATTTTAGGGAAATCATATCCAGCCTTTTCAAACTCTTCTTCCATATGACTGAAATGTGTTTTAAATTGACCACGATAACTATTCTGTGATTCATCAAATTGCATATCTGATAATACTAATATCATTGTTGGCATTGAGTCCTTCATAACATTATGTTTCTTTGCCACTCTCAATATATGTTGATATGCCTTTTCAAAATCTGTATTCATACCCCAACCTGCTCGTGATATATTATTTAATCTTTCTTTTACATTATCACCTTGTATTTTTACTAATTCTGTTTCTTCACTAAATGTTAAGAACATATCGTGAAATTCACCTTTACTTCTTTCAGATAAATACATACCTAATGATATAGCAATTGCTAGTGGTTCTCCCCACATACTACCACTTGTATCAATCATTGGTAAAATGTTTTCGTTACTCTCTTCCAAGAAATCAGGTAAGTTATCCCACATCTTATCAGCTAATGCTGAATCTTCTGTTTGTAATACTTCGTGGGGATAGGTTGCCGATACAGATGCCTTTGAAGTCTTATCATTCTTCCAATCAACAAACCGCTGACTATCCTGTTTATCAAATGCTTTACCATATCTTCTCATAGCAGAGCCAGGAACTGAAGAATATTGAATATCAGACCATTCACTATTTGACATCTGTTGTTCAACAGTTTCAGAATATCTCTTCAACCATTTTCTATATTCTCGATTAGTAAAACCGAGTTCATCTCTTAACACCGCACACTTTCTTGGAGCCCACTTACATGCTAACCTATCCTTTTCACGAATAGCTTGGGCGAAAGTCTTAACTACTCCTTGAATACGGAAATATGGAACTAAGTCCTTCCAATATCCTAACTCGGCAAGAGTACGAGCATTGTCTGATATAAACGCTGGTGATGTCTCTCCAATCTCCCGTAAGACCGTGTGGAAAGTTTTTCTCTCACCAGAACCTTCTCTTGCTGCTCTCGCCCAAAATAGAACTTGTGTTGCTAATTCTTTATCGTCTTGATATGCTTTTTGGAAATCTTCAAGGATGTCTAATCTATCAGACCATCTCATATTACCAATGCGAGTGAATAAATCAAGACATTCTTTTCCTGATGTCTTGTTTGTTATTGCTCCATTTGTAGTAGTTGTGTAATTCATTTAATCCTTAAAGTTTATCTTTTAATTTTATCTTTTATCTTATTGTTCCAATATAAGGCTTTTAGCCAATACGAGTCAACACTTTTTTTATTTATTTTCCCATTTATTCCAATATAAATTTGCTGTTAATAAATCATTCTTTGTAGGTTTTATATCTGCCTTAAATTGTTCTATCTTATGTTCTACCCACCTTAATTCAGAGTCATCAATATCTGGATTCGTAGCTTCCATTCTTTGTAACAAAAGAATAAATTTAGTAAGTATAGTAGAATCATCTTTTATATCATCCAACACATCCACTAATCTTTTACCCTTCATATTTTCTCCATATTTTGTTACATTCTTCCATATGTAGTTTATACAAATTACCACCACCTCTTAATTTGTTAATCTGTCCTTGAACATAATCTTTATCAGACCTTGTCTCAGTATCACCAGCAGATGGTTTATTACCACTACGATAAGCATCATTGATACGATACTTTAATTTTAATAATTTATCAATCATTGGATTACCACCATCACCCCTTTTAGCAGGTCTTTTTTTAGCTGCTCTTTTAGCAGGTTTTCTATATAACTTATATGCTGTCGGACTTGGTTTCATTCTCATCTCCTTTAAATAAATCTT
>Ga0080013_1004260_pt1 | contig 14225 bp, 23 predicted proteins | sample ETNvirenome_6_85_FD_69236 | JGI IMG/M metagenome (GOLD analysis project Ga0080013, IMG submission 69236) | Marine viral communities from the Pacific Ocean - ETNP_6_85 (SPADES assembly) (version 2) | ecosystem: Environmental > Aquatic > Marine > Oceanic | place: Pacific Ocean | collected 2013-06-19
GATATGGAAGCTGATGCACAACAAGGCGCTCAAAATATATCGCAAGAAGATCTTGCGTTGCCTTTCTTAAAAATTTTGGGCCAATTATCTCCAGAGGTAAATAAAACTCATGGAAAATATGTTCAGGGGGCAGAACCTGGCAAGATAATAAATACTGTTACTAATGAATTGTATGACAAAATTTCTGTTGTACCATGTCATTATAAAAGACAGTATATTGAATGGCAAGACAGAGGTGCCAGCAGTGGTGCACCTGTAGCTATTCACGATGCGGATAGTGATATCGTTAGTCAAACGACTAGAGATAAATCATACAAAGATAGATTACCAAATGGTAACTATCTTGAAAATACTGCTAATCACTTCGTACTTGTAGTTGGTAAAAATCCAGAAACTGCATTGATCTCTATGAAATCTACTCAATTAAAAGTTAGTAGAAAATGGAACTCAATGATGATGGGTATTAAACTACAGGGTAAGAATGGTTTGTTTACTCCGCCAACATATAGCCACATTTATAATCTATCTACTGTTCAGATGTCTAATGACAAAGGAACATGGTTTGGATGGGATGTAGCTAAAGCTGGTCCAGTAGAAGACAAGTCAATTTATGATATGGCAAAATCTTTTGCTGAATCTGTAAATAAAGGCGACGTTCAAGCTAAACCTGAAGTTCAAGAGCAGACAAAAAGATCTTTGAATTTATAAAATCCTAGGTAGTGGGCGTCTAAGCGAGAGTGGATACGCCCACTTTTTAATTTATGAATGATAAGACAAATAAAGCTCCCGTTAATTATGAAGATTGGTTAGATTTAGGAAGGGTTATTATACCCTGTCTCAAGGGTAAACCAGTTGTCAGTGATTGGTCAAACCCAAATTTTAAGATCACGAAAGAAGACTGGAGAACAAACTACACACACTGCGAAATAGCACTAAGACTAGATCAAGATATAGATCTTGATATAGATAACGATTTAGTAAAAAGATTTATAACAAATTACATAAAATCTTGTGACGCTGTCTCTGGTAGAAGAGGCAATCCAAGTAGCCACTATTGGTGGAAAGGTAAAGCACCATTTAAACAATTTATTTTACCAAATGAATTACAGAAATTTTGTGAAGGTTTTCCTCATGGTTTAACTCTTTGTGAAATAAGACATGAATCAAAACGATATACAATAGTACCAGAATCAAAACATAGTAAAGCAAATGAAACTGTAAAATGGGAAAGTTATCAAGATATAAATGAATATCCTGGTAATCTTACTAACGATGTAGGTAAGATTGCATTAGCAACAGCTTTGTGTATTACATATCCAGGCACAGGTCAAAGAGATGATTATTGCACTGCTATAGCAGGTGTATTGTTGAAACATACAGAATGGACTGAAAAAGAAATAGATAATTTTGTTTATGACATTGCAATAGCTGCAAACGATGATGAACCAGAGAAGAGAAGAAAAAAAGGAACAAGTAGTAAAAAAGCAAAAAGAAAATTTGGTATGCCTAAACTTGCTGAGATTATAGGCTGTTCTACAAAAACAATATCAACTTTGTTCAGTTGGGTAGGTATAAAAGAAGCAACAACAGAAGAAGCAAAAGAATCTATTGGGGATATCATAGAATATGGAAGTGATAGATATTTTGTAAAAATAAATGCTGTAGTGCAAGGTCAACCAGTTGAAAAAACAATAACGGTAGATGGCCCAACACTTAGAAATAAAAAATTATTTTATGATGCTGTAATTAGTAAAGCATCTGTTTGGATTCCAGAAATGAAACCTGCAGATTTTGAAGAGATTATGCGTAGAAAGTATGAAGCAAGAGAAAAATCAAAAGACTATGTTGAAGATGCAGAAGAAGATTTAAGATTTGTTAAACATTTTAAAAATTATATTTCAGAGGAGAAAGCATATACCAATAAAAAGGAATTGGCTTACTTTGGTATGCCATATTTTAGTCAAGAGAAAAATACTTTAGAATTTAATTTAGATAAGTTTGAAGACTATCTACATAAACAAAAAGTAAATTTACCTAGAGTTGATTTAGTCATTAAAGTTCAAAGGGTATTAAAAGCAAAAAAGAATCACGGTAAATTTGAAAGTAAGTCTTGTGTGTCTTGGAAAATATTTGACCAGGAAATGGATAAAGATGATTTAATTGTTGATGGAGAATATAAGGAGTTGCCAAATGAAATTACGTCCTAAACCCAAATTTATATCAGGTCCTCCAGGGACAGGAAAAACCACAAGATTTTTAACAGGTAAATACTTAGATTTATTAAAGAATTTTACTCATGATAGAATTATAGTTTTATCTCATACCAATGTTGCAGCAGAAGAAATTAGAGATGCAATATTAAAATTACCAGAAATAAAAGAAAAAGGTCTTACGAAGAAATCTTTAAAATATAAAATATGTACCATACATAGTTTTTGTAAAAATAGATTGGTAGGTAGAAAAGAAGTATTTAGTTATGCAGACCATATTAATTTATCACGACAAGACTCTATGTTTAAACTTCAAAGAGTTAATGAACCAGAGTTTAATAGCGATAAACATAAATTTTATAGATATTTAGCTGATGCACATGGTAGAGGAAAAACCTTAACAGAGCATTGGAGAGAGTGCGATAAAGCTTCTTATAAACCTTATAGTTTAAATGTAATAGCGCAGATGAAAAAAATATATGAAGATTATAAAGAAGATAATCATGTATGTGATTATGCTGATATGATACAGGACTTTATTGATAAAGCAGTTGAGCCTGACATAGACGCATTAATTGTTGACGAAGCACAAGATAGTAACGTTCCACAAAGAGAAGCCCTTGATAAAATGGCAACTAGAGCAAGAGAATATTATTTTGTTGGAGATGCAGATCAAACTATATTTGAATTTGCAGGTTCTGATGCAGACTACTATCATAGACTATCAAAAGAAGCAGAAGAATTAGATCAAGGTCTTAGATGCGGTAAAACAATAAATGAATTATGTAAACAGATTATAAAACCTATTTGGGATCACTATGGTTATCAAAGAATATGGAAACCTGCGGAAGGTATAATTGGTAAACACTATCATCTACCTAGCTTACAAACTAATTGTAGCGCTATGCAGACATTATTAGAAAAAATTAAAAATACTGATGAGACTTTTTTATTTACATATAGGGGGACTCCTTCTGATTCTTGGGTAAAGAAATTTTTCAAGCAACATGGTATAGAGTTCGCACATGTAGGGAACACGGCCCACGTGCCAAAAAAAGAAATACGATGTCATAAACTGTGGCCAGAATTTACTGAAGGTAAACCTATGCCATTAAAACAGATAAAAGATTTTTGGGATTATATGGGTAGTAAAGTAATTGTACGTGGTAAAGGAGAAGCGACTTTTGAAGATTGGATTAAAAAAGATTATTCAATAGATGATTTAATCAATAAAGAATACTTAAAACCCAATTCTATAAATGAAACAGATTTTTCTTTAATAAGAACTAAAACAGATCCAGATAGAATTATTTATATTAAGAAAATTTTACAAAGAGGTTTTGATTTAGAAGGCGATGTTAAAGTTAAATATGCAAATATACATACAGTAAAAGGTCTCACATTTGACAATGTCATTGTAGATTTAACAGCAACAAGATTAGAAAAATATTTTACACAGCTAAGATTAAAATATGTAGCGTACAGCAGAGGAAGAGTAGACTGCTGGACAGTTGCATCACAAGGAAAATATATACTAGGAGGCAGATAATGGATGATAAAATATATAAAAAACAGGTAGGTGGGACTCACTATAAATCTATGGCGATTCAACCTTCAGAATTTATTAACAGAAATAATATTCCATTCGCAGAAGGAAACGCAATTAAATATTTATGTCGCCACAAACAGAAAAATCAAAAAGAAGATTTGCTAAAAGCAAAACATTATATTGACATGGCTATTGATAGAGATTATCCTGAAGAAGTGAAAGAAGAAGAAGTGAAAGAACAAAAGAATTCGTGGGGGATAGTTAAATAATGTGTAATACTCCAGAAGATTTAGATTTAAAAGGTATTGATACTGTTGCTGTCGATATAGAAACATACGATCCAAACTTAAAAACAAAAGGGTTAGGAGCTATTAGAAATGATGGTTTTATTTGTGGTATTGCTGTTGCTACAGGTAAAGATACTTCTTATTTCCCATTACATCACTCAGATACAGAACTTACCATGGGTAAAAAACTAAAGATATGGAAGGTTTTAAACGAAAAAATATTTCAAAACGAAAAAATTACAAAGGTATTTCATAATGCAATGTACGATGTTTGTTGGATTAGAGCTGTTACAGGCTCTATGATAAAAGGTAGGATTGTAGATACTATGATAGCTGCCTCCGTTATTGATGAGAATAGATTTAGATACTCTTTAGATGCTTTAAGTAAAGATTACATTGGTGATTCAAAATATAAATATGATTTACAAAAGAAAACTTTAGAATGGTCTGGGGGTATGGTGAAAGACCCTATGTCTAATATGCATAAACTACCTTCATCCATTGTAAAAGATTATGCAAAACAAGACGTAGATTTAACTTTTAAATTATGGAATTTATTTAATAAAAAATTAGACGAAGTATTATACACTAAAGAAGACGGAGAGCAAAAAACTTGTAGAAAAATATTTGAATTAGAAACAAAATTATTTCCTTGTTTAGTTGACATGAAATTTAAGGGAGTTAAAATAGATGTCCAAAAAGCTAAAAAGTTTGGCGAGCACCTTAAGAAACGAAGAGACCAAATCGTAACTGCAATCAGAAAAAGAACAACTAAAAAAGTAGATATATGGGCAGCAGCCTCTATTAAAATTTTATTAGATCATCTGGATATAAAAGATTACAAAGTTACACCTAAATCTAAAATGCCACAACTTCCGAAAGATTATTTAAAAACACACAGTAATAAATGCTTACGTATGATTGCAAAAGCAAGAGAATACGACAAAGCTGCAAATACTTTTGTAGATGGTCTATTAGATTACGTACACAATGACAGAATACATGCTGACATAAATCAAATTAGATCTGATCAAGGGGGAACAGTTACTGGAAGATTTTCAATGTCAAATCCTAACTTACAACAGATTCCAGCACGAGGATTCATGGGTAAAAAGATGAGAGAGATGTTTTTACCAGAAGAAGGACACGAATGGACGAGTCTTGACTACTCGCAACAAGAACCACGGATCGTGGTCCACTACGCTATTAAGTTAGGCTTACCAGGAACAGACGAATTACATAAAGAGTTTGATAAAGAAGATGCAGACTTTCATCAGATTGTTGCTGACATGGCAAAAATTTCCAGGACACAAGCTAAAACAATTAATTTAGGTTTATTCTATGGTATGGGTAAATTAAAATTACAAAAAGAATTAGGTTTAGACAGAGTAAACGCAAGAAAGTTATTTGATGAATATCATAACAAGGTGCCGTTCGTAAGACAGCTCTCGCAGGACCTTATTCAATTTGCAAAAGATAATAGATTATTATTTACTTTACATGATAGATTCTGCAGATTTAATAAATGGGAAACTACTGATAGAGAATGGAATCCAGAGACAAATAGATTTAATGAAGTACCACTGTACACGGAACAAGAAGCGAGACAAGCTTTTAAGGCTGAGATTCTAGAGAAATATAAAGAGAATAAAGTAGACAAAGACTATATGGACCACTTTGAAAAATATTATACGCCTGCATTTACTTACAAAGCTTTAAACAGGTTAATTCAAGGGTCCGCAGCAGACATGACAAAGAAAGCTATGGTAGATTTATATGAGAGAGGCATCATACCGCACATACAAATACATGACGAGCTTTGTTTATCAATTAAATCAGAGGAAGATATACAGACAGTTAAAGAGGTAATGGAGAATACTATAATACTTGAAATTAAAAATAAAGTTAACTATAAAAAAGGTAAAAATTGGGGTATAATAAAATAAAAAATGGAGGGAACTATGGAAAAAGTTACAAAAGAAGCTAAGAGAATATGGAACTTAGCAATAGGCAACAAAAAAGCTACAGCTGTAGTTATAGTTGCAATAATTATAATAGTACATTTAGTTACTAATTAATTTATGACCTGCCATGGCCTATTTAAATGCAAACATTCCTGTAACGTATGCACAGATCAGGAGAGAGTATCTCTACGATCTTAAATCTCATTATGGAGAAGTGGAAGACTGCATTATATTTGGCCTGGCATCGATTACAGGACGTCCTATATTATTTCACGCTATTATGGAAAACGGTGCAATATTTTACCGCTTACCAATTAGTGCGTTTATTCAACGGGGTTTCAAAGTCAAAGACGTACCACGAAGACGACTTGATGAACTTCAGCTCTGGAATTGTTTTAGTTATTATCCTGCTGTCACTTCTTATGATATTCTAGACGGTCAGTCTGGAAAATATTTTGGAAAAGATAAGAAATTACACCCTGGTGCGTACCTTTTTACTGTTGACTGGGCGCACCCAGAGAGTAATATAGTAGATACTGATCATTCAGAAATTTCGCACGAACACAAGTGCGCACACATAATTGCGTTAGATGACGGCAATTATGCGGCTCAGCCAAACAATCGTATACTTTGGGACATCCCATCATTTACAGTTAGGAATGAAACTCCTGACTGGAAAGTTCAAACAAGTGATTGGAATGTTGAAAATACGGGAAGATGGAAAACAGAAGATACTGACAAGTTCTTCTATGATATTGAGGAGAAAAAAAATGACTAAATGTAAAAAATGTCAACATGATTGTCACTGCGATGGGGAATTACACGCAGATGAATACGGTTTATGTGCATGTGAAGATTGCGCATGTAAAAGAACATATAAAAAAGAAAAGGATCATGGGAATGATATGTCCTATGAAAATGAAATAAAATACGATGGATAAATTTATGAATTATTATTTTACAGGAGCACTGATAATAATGATGTTATTTCTAGCTTTTTGTGTAAGACCAGCTCAAGCAGATACTACACAAACAAATACTTCTGGCTCTAACACAGCAATTGAAGGTGGGTATACGTCAACTGCTACGACTACATATCAATCAGGTTCAGAATCTACATCTACAACTAACAATACTACAAATTCAGATATAAAATCTTCACCACCTACAGCAGGTGCACCTTCCTATAACACAATGACACAAGATGTTTGTGCTGTTGGAGTTTCTGCAGGGATTCAAACATTTGGTATTGGACTTTCTGGTGGTAAACATGTGATTGATGAAAATTGTGAAAGATTAAAACTAGCAAGAATTTTAAATGACTTTGGTATGAAAGTTGCAGCTGTTGCAATTCTCTGCCAAGATGAGCGTGTGTTTGAATCAATGATACAAGCTGGTACTCCATGCCCTATCGATGGTCGTATAGGTAAACAAGCTCAAGCATTATGGTCTAAATATGATCATGAAAGACCAGACTATGATATATATGTCAAACGTATGAAGGCTAGAAAAGACAAAGAAGAAAAAATAGCTAAAGAAGCAGCATTAGTTGAAAAGAAAAGACTTGAAGCAGAACTTAAAATGACTAAAGAATTAGAAGAACAAGATAAAGAAACTGCTAAAGAAGAACTTAAAAATTTAAAAAAAGTTAGATGATTTGGATATTAATAATGACAATAGGAGTATGGTATGCGATTAATCGTATTAACAAGTTTGCTGATAATATCAATCCTTACAACTTCCATAAGTGAAGAAACAACTACTCAAAACTTACTTAGTCAAGATTTTTCTACAGGTTGGTCTGGTACTGCTACTGGCAGGCATGGCAATAGTGTTGTTGCTGCCGTTGATGATACATATATTAAGTCGGATAGCGTAAGTTTAAAAGACGACGCAAATTTAACAGAAGCACAATTACAAGACGGTTTTACATCAAACCATTCTTTTAAATACTGGCATTGGAACGACTACGACTCCACAGTCAGTTCAAAAGTAACAATAACTGGGGCAGATGGTGAAACAACAACACAAATTAGGACATATAGTTCTACGGGTTGTGGTAGTATTAACTGTGGTAGTTACCAATCTGGTGCTGACACTCTTTCTGTATCTCGAAATACTCAAACTGATTATGATATAGATGTTAGATATGATTTTACAGATACTTCCAATAGTACAAGTCACTATTCAGTAGATTTAAAAGAACCTTCCCTTACAATTACATACGAGTCCCAACCTATAGATTCATCTATTCAAGATGAGATAACTGAAATCTTTGAAGACTTACAAGAAGAGATCTTTGAAGATATGGAAGAATTTATCTTTGAAGAAGAGACTTTTACTTTCGATGAACAGCCTCAGTTTGAGATGGAAATGCCTATGGAAATGGAGACATTTACATTTACAGAAGAATTTGTCGAAGAGTTTTTAATAGAGATGGATGAAGAATTCTTTATGGAAGAGGAGGGTATGGAATTTGAAGATGGACCAATGGTCATGTTTACAGATAATGTAGAAATGGAGGAAATAAATGAAGAGAGTAATGAAATCGTTGCAACATTCTTACCGATGGTTTCTGAGGAAGAGGAATTTTCATCTGAGGAATCGTTCGTTGAATCAGATGGACCCATATTCATGGAACCAACCGAGGACGGAGAAGGATTCAGTACAGAAACATTCCAAGAAGAAGAAATAATGGAAGAAGAGCCTATGATGACTGAAACTTTTCAAGAAGAGGAAATGATTGAAGAGGAAGAGATGATGGAAGAAGAACCAACAGAAATGGCTGAAGAAGAAGTTATGGAAGAAGAAACTACTGAAATGGCTGAAGAAGAAACTATTGAAGAAGAGCCTACTGAAATGGTAGAAGCAACTAATGAAGAAAAAGAAGAAGAAGTTAAAGAAGAGAAATCTAATAGCGAGGCTCCTAAGAAGTCCACTGTTCAGACTAAGAAGCTTGCCAAACAAAAAAAGATACGACAGGAAAAAGCTATCGTCAAAAATCTTGACAGAATAATGGATAAAGTTGACAAAGATGTCAAGGATATTTCTAAAAATTTAGCTATAAAAAATATCATAAAAATGGATGCAATGACAAGTGAACAAGCGTCATTAGCTATGTACCAAAATACAGTATTTTATAAGCCAAAAAACATATATTTAGACCAATTAAATATCTTTGATAATAGACAAATATACCCAAATACTAACCTTGCAAGTTATGTTCAAAATGATAAGATGGAGATCAAAGCTAGAAAACTTGGAGAACTTAATCTTAAGAAGCAACAGCTTTTGTATGAATTGGAAATGTTAAAAAATGGGCAAACTTAAAGATCAACTCGCAGGTATAGCAGCTTTAATTGCAGCGATAGTTGCAATTGGTGGAGGCTTTGTCAAGTACGGGGAAATTATAACTAAGTTAGATGCGATAGAAGCTAGAGAAGAAACTACTGTCGACACTTCAGCAATTGAAAGTTCTATTGCAGTACTAGAAGAAAAAGTTAACAAACTAGAAAATATTGACACATCACACAGTCATGATTTTGTAGAACACGATCACCCTGTTGATCACGCACACACTAAACCTTTAGTTAATGCTAAAGAAATCGAATTATTAAAAGTTCAAATAGAAGAAATTAAGGTCTCTACGTCAAATCCACTAGCAAATTAATGTCATTCAAAGACTTACAATTAAGCAAAACAGAAGTTGTTCAAGGGGTGTGTCCTACTTGCACCGAAAGAACTATGTTAATATCTTTAACTAAAGAAATATACAGATGTGTAACTTGTGGTGGAGATTTAAGACAACACATTAATGGAAAAATATCATACATTCCAACTACAGATATGCAGAAAGATAACCTAAATGGCGAAAAAGTCTAATTTCGGGGTTAATACTTATCATAACCAACAACCTAGAAAGCGCCCTGGAAGGCATAAAAAACGACTAAATAAGAGCGAAAAAAGAAATCAGAAAAAAAGAAAAAAAGGTACTTGACAATAGTCCATTGATATCCTATATAGGATATATGAAAGATAAAAATGAATATTGCTACACACAATGTCAAGTTGGATGTAATAAACAAACTAAACATAGATTTATTAACACAAAAGATAAAACTCAAATAACTTTGGCGTGTTGTGAATGTGTTTTAAAGAAAGAAAGGAAAAATAAATGAGTCATAAACTAGACTGTACTGAAAAAGCGTACGAAATAATGATGAAGCATACGACTTGGAGAAAACCTAAGCGTATGACTCCAAAACGTCAAAAAGCAATTGATGCATCATGGCCTAGATGGAAAATATATAGAGATGCTTTAAAAAAAGCAGGTTTATATGGTGGTATGGCATGGTCAGCTGAAAGTAAATATCCTAAAATAGATATTGATACTAAGGAAAAATTTACTGAAAGTATGTTGACACAACACTGTATTAGTCATCAATTTATTCTTGATATAGAAAGGTTAAGATGAAAAAACTAACAATAACGAGTGAAAATATATCACCCAAACAGTGGTCTACATTACTTATTGAGTTAAATATAATGAAAGAGCAGTGGAGACCATATGCTAAATTAGATATACATACGTCGGGATTTAATAAAGTAATAGCATGGGGTAAGAGGAGATATGACACAAGAGAGAAAAAACAGTCTAACAAATGGACCTAATAATCTGGAACGATGAACTATATCAACTGCTTCCAGTGACAAAGAAGATGCTGGAAGGAATTGTAATAACAGCTGAGACAGATTGTTTTGAGTTGTGTGAGATATTAAGATTAAAATTAACAGGGTATGTAAATACTCTGAACCTACATATAATGAACGATGGCAGTGGAAACTGGATCGGTTGTATGTGTAGATAAAATTGTTATACGTTAATGACCAATTAGTAGGCGTCCATGTTATGCTTCGCGCTTTCCTCTGTACGTTAGCAATGACCCGATGAGGGTAGCAACCAAAGTTGGCCGGTTACCACTGCGTTCTTTGATCAGGAAGGTGGTGCCGCGTATATGAATAGACCTATCCTAAAGAGAGAGTGATAGGATAGGTATTAAAGGTAAGAAACTCCCTTTAACACATTTCCGCCACATTGTCAATTATGTTTCAGTTTTAGGTCCTGCAGACTCTGGAATACATAAGAATTTAGTGTATAAATTTAATTTATTGACTTCTTTTCTACCAAATTCTCTTAATAATTTTGTAGAATGTGTATAACCATACACTGTACAATCATATGCATCATTAAATTTTGTTCTATCCACTTTAATCTGCTTACAATCAACAGTAGTTGTTGCAGAACACAACCACACAAAAATAATAAATTTTTCCATTGACAAATCCTATTTCAATCCTATATAGTCATCATAATTAAATGAAAGGAACTATGACTGACATAACAAAATATAGAAATGTTTCGTTAACGCACGAAACATACAAGACATTGATCGCTTTGTCCAAAGTTTTATTACCAGATGCAAAATTATCTATTAGTAAGACTGTGGAATCATTAGCAAATGAAAAAGCAAAGAAGTTAAATGGCAAGATTAAAAAAGTATAAAGTAAAAAAACTAATATGTCCGACCTGTAAGGGTAATGGATTTGTTAAAGTTGCAAGTTTTGAGCACGATGAAATGATTCACCAGTGTTGGGACTGTGATTCGGAAGGAGAGTTTTATGCATATGAACCCGAAGTATCTCAATATGATGTTGTTGATAACGATAATCGTACTGTTAACAAGCTCTTGCACTAAAGATTTTAGCTTTAATCCCTGGACAACTGTAATAAGAGAGGCAGTAAAAAATGATAAGTGATACAGATAAAGCATATATAGCTGGACTATTTGATGGTGAAGGCAGTATTGATTTTACCAAACGCAAAGAGAAGAAAAAATCTGGAACGTATGATTGTAGGCGCATTAGCATGGAAATATCCATGACTGATAGATCTGTAATCTTATGGCTACATGAAGTTTTAGGTTGTGGCACATTTTCTAAGAAACCTAGAAAAGGAAAACGTAAAGATGGGACCAAATATCTAATGCAGTATAGATGGCGTTGTACATTTAGAGACGCTTATTATGTCTGTTGTTTAATATGGCCCTGGTCTCATACTAAATTAGATAAAGTACAACAAATCATAGAACACTATACAACTAAAAAATTAAAAGAAAACAACGTAGTTGATTTTGAACATTATAAAATGTGGATGAAAAATGAAAAAAGGTAGACGATATATAGAACCCATGACAGGCAGTGGCGATGAAACTGTTAAGAAGAGAGATGTTAAAAAAATAAAAAGAGAAGCTGGTAAAACTTTTGATGGAGTATCACGTCCATCGAATGATCAGTATAGAGAGGAGTGGAATAGAATTTTTAAAAAGGAGGAAAATAATGGATGATAAATGGAAAGCTTTTAGAGAGGAAGCTAAAAAAATAGAAGAGGAGTTTGCTAAACATCTGGAAAACCCAGTTTGGGCGAATGGCCATCAAAACCGTAGAGAGCATTGGGATGTTCAAGGGACTTTAAATGGTAAACTTTTAAAGTTTGATGTTAAAGATTTAAAAAAATTTAATCGTAAAGATCCCGAACCACAAGATGAAATGGCCTGCGTTGAGTATGTAGGTGTTGCAGGTTATCCTGGTTGGGTACGGGGTGAAGCGGATTATATTGCTTTTAAAAGAATAAAATATCCTTGGTTAGTTGTTAATCGCCAAGCTTTATGGGTAATGCTTAAAGGTAAGTTAGAAGAAAGAAACTATTCTGCATCTACTGGTCCTTGGTATGAGAAAGAACCTTATGCAACTTATGATAGATCTTATTTTGGTAAACAAGATAAATTTTGCTGGGTACCTTTTGAAGATATCGAGAAACTGGAACATACAAAAATATGAAAAAAATTTTAAAGAAAGCAGAAAAAATAATTTATTGTGATAAAACCAGTAAAGAAAGAATACCTATTATTTATATAAGATATTTTAAAGGAGAAGTTATATACATTGGGGAGTCCTCTAATTACAGCTCCAATAGGCATTCAAGAATAGAAGAAAACAATCCATTTGATCGTATTAGACTTTTGAATGCACATAAAGATACAGATATTAGAAGAAAATGGGAAGCCAAATTAATTGTAAGATTAAAACCTAAAATGCAAAGATTAGATAATTACTATAGAAAGGCTTCTTTAGATTATAAATGTTCTACTGACTCTAGTTTAATAAAAACAAGAAATAGTAGAAAAATATTTTTATATTTAACTAAACAATATGATGCTTTTATTAAAATTTATGAAGAAATTTTAACATATGATTTAAAAAGGAAAAAGATATTGATTGCTGAAAATGACACTAAAAAGGAAGAAAAAGAACCCTATTCTTTCAGTCGAACAATTAATAATTCTAGAGAAAAAGTAAATTTAGAACTGATAAATAATATTAAACAGCCTAACTTAGAAAGATTAATAGAAAAAACTTTTAGAATAGTTGAAACTTGTAAAAATGTTACTGTCCTATCGTCAGATTTACTAACACCTGGTTTAAAAAGATACACTTCATACATAAAAGAAAGTGTTGAAGGATCCTACAAGATATGTCTTAATACATTAAAACCTATGGGTACAGATCTACCTAATATCACTAAACTTAAATCTTATTTAAGTTCGGATTTACATCCCAGCATGGCTCAAATGTATAATGATAAAGTTTTAAAATTAGATGATTTGATAGGATTAAAACCATACATTAAGGATATTAATGAGTAAGAATGAATGGAAAAAAGAATGGCAAGATATGCCAGAGTTTGAGATGGAAGATTTGTCTTCCTTTAGAAAAATAGTAGTACACTTTAGAAATCAAGAAGATGTAGATAAGTTTGCTGAGTTGATTGGTCAGAAAATAACTAAGGCTCCAAGTCTATGGTATCCTGAATGGGAGAAGAGGAGATATGCTGATAAGAGATACGTTGATGAATCCTAAACATCCAGTTTATATAATATCTAAAGGACGATGGGACAGTCGCCATACGAGCAAGGCCCTGGAGAAGATGGATATGCCTTATTCTATCGTTGTTGAAGAAGATCAGTATGAACAGTACGCAAGAGTCATTGATGAAAGTAGAATATTAATACTACCTAAAAAATACATCGAGGACTATGATTCATGCACCTCAACGCTATATCAAGAAGAATCATTTATCACGGACCATGGAACTTCG
>Ga0080013_1004262_pt1 | contig 14220 bp, 33 predicted proteins | sample ETNvirenome_6_85_FD_69236 | JGI IMG/M metagenome (GOLD analysis project Ga0080013, IMG submission 69236) | Marine viral communities from the Pacific Ocean - ETNP_6_85 (SPADES assembly) (version 2) | ecosystem: Environmental > Aquatic > Marine > Oceanic | place: Pacific Ocean | collected 2013-06-19
AACCTTCCAGTGTCTCGCCCGGTTCCCCTCTCTTTTAGCTCAGATTCCCTCGTCGACACCTGCTCGAAAAAATTGGGGTGAACCCAGTGAGGGCTCTTTCTCAGCCTTCTTAATTGCACAAGTATCCACTTAGATAGCTCTCCTGAAGGAAAATTTTCAGCCGCTCGAAGTTCAAATGGGGTATGCTCAACCTCACGCTTGGGTTGTATATTTTCTAAAATTTGACGAGCAGCAGTTCCAGGCTTCTTTCTCAATTCATTAATAACAATATTCCGCGTCTTTTCGTTATCAATGGATTCGAGAACCTGAACATCATCATCAGTAACACCTAGGCTCTTGACATATGCTTGCCAATTTTGTGCATATTTTAAAAATGTGTACCAGTTCATAAATTAGTATTTCTTTTATTGCATCTTTTCCATTACAACTGCCAAGTCTGCTGCGATATGCCGTGCACCCTCTTCATCAACTATTATATTAAGGTTAAAATCTCCAGATGGAACCTCTGAAGCTTTCAAATAAATACTTCTTAACTTTACTGTTGCGTTACGCATTCGGGTGGATAATTGAGTATCCTCCATCGCTATAGTTCTTTCAATACCACTCAATACGCTATCAACACTGTGTTCGACAATGGAATTGGAATTCATATGTTGCTGTATATGCTTTAAGATCACTTCCATATATGCTTTTGACTTAGTACTAAGCTCGTCTTCAACTATTAAAGGCTCATCTGAATAAATGTCTCCGTCTTCACTCTCTTCTAGTTCTCCAGAAATAGAATTATTTAATGTGTCCCAGTTTTCTTTTACTTTCAAACCTTTAGCATGACTTTCGCATAAGTTTTTTGCAGAAATATCGCTCATTGGAGCTGTTATGATTTCCAATTCTCCTATTCTTTGACCATTTGAATCAGAGAGTATGGCTTCACAGCAATAAATGTCCCTTATGTTTGAAATCCTCCAATGTATTCTCCCTCCATTCTTAAGATATATTTTGCTTGATTCAAATACTCCGCTATCATCTCTCTCTTCCCACTTAATATCGAATCTTCTTTCTGACCTGTGGTCGTCTGGTCCAGGTCTTTTAACTTTAGTATTTATTCCCACAAAAGTCTCATCAGGATTTTCTGCATCAATTCTTCCCTGATCAAACATCTCTTCAATTAAATAATCTTTGTGGTCGCCCTCTAGCTCTTCCCACTTATCAAAGTCTTCATACTTTGCTTTTTTATACCAATTTTGATGGTTCATAGTAAATATATTTCAAGTAACCACTAAGGTATCCCTTTTTCTGGAAAAACATATTTCAAACAACCACTAAGGTATCCCTTTTTCTGGCTTTTTATATTTGCGCCGATTTTTAAATCGTTCAATTCTCAGATTGAGTGGCAATCACGTCGCCTTTTCTGTCGAGTCGTTATTCTTTAATAATAAAAGGACTCAGTAAGGTATCCCCTGTTCTGAGAAACGATCAGTATAAGAGGGGGGTGGGGGTAGGGTAGCCCAAAAAACATTTTTGCCCCTGTCAAGTTGGACTAGCCCAAACTAAAAACCGCCCAGTATGGTTTGTACAGTCTGTCAAGGGGCTTGCTAGAAAAACTTGCATTTTTTTGCACCCTATAATATTATACTCGCCTATCGGAATAATAAATAAAAAACCCGCCCCACTTGGGGACGGGCTGTACGCTTGGACTAGCCGTTTACGGCTTCATCTCGTCGCCATGAATGATGACGTTACGTATACTTCTACTTGCCATACGGGCTTGCCTGCGACTCATACGGTCGTGTGCACGACACTGTTTCGTGAACTCGCCATCCTGTACCCACCTTGACACTCCACCGCCTGAACGTCGTGTGTTAGCGGGACGGAATGCTTGGGCTAGGCGTATACTATTGCCTTCGCGTTCCGCTTCTATGTCGATTGCGTCGTATACGCGTGTTACGTTTGAGAGGTCGATTTGGTCTGGTGCATTGTTCATAGTAGTCGTCTCCTTTTTGTTTGCTACTACTCTAACGCTCACAGCAAAATTATGTATTATTGATAAATAAAAAACAAGACAGAGAGGCTTAGCCTGTCCATCGTGTTTGTCTTGTCTTTCACTTAGTAACTAAGGTTATGCATTTCAATCTTACATCATAGCCCATGATACGGCGATGTTCCTATAAATGACCGTCTTTACTACTTCTACTTCCTCAACAGTAAGGTCTACGAATGATGCTACTTCTTCGGGGCTACATCCTTGCTCCTCGTATTCGCTGATAGTGTCAAACATTTCTATGAGTTGTTGTTCATTCATTGTATCATTTCCTTTGGCTGTGCCTTTCGGCGATGTTTACTTTTTGTTCGCTACTACTCTAACGCTCACAGTAAAATTATGTATTATTGATAAATAAAAAACAAGACGGATTGTATTATTTGATTTTGGGGCATTCGATAACTTCGTAATTATCTGATGGCTCTCCATGGTCAGCCATGTAATCCCATTCTTCATTTGAGATTTCTACAACATTGTTTTTCAATTCTTCCAAAATATCTTTTATATCACCACCTGTACTCATAACCTGATGGTCGAAAACAAACGGTTTTGATAAATACACTTTGTGCCATCTGCAACTTTGTGTTTCCTCAAACATATCAACATCGTAATTTTCTTCATCGAGAATCTGTGGGTTTGCTTTTATGAACGCTTCAATCTTTTTTGATCTCATATCTGTATTTTCCTTTTTGTTTCGTTTCGTACTATCCTAACGCTCACAGCAAAATTATGTATTATTGATAAATACCACTGAGTCAATCGACTTCTTCAATCGCAACATTTTCTTCGCAATCTTCACACCAGTTATCACCAGTCCATTCGACTGAATCATCAGAAACAGTTTCTAAGGGCTTGTTTATAGAGCACCAGCCAATAAATTGAGCGGTGACGTTATCACCTTTACATTTAGAACAGCGTTGTTCTTTTTTTATAGTAGTCATGTTTCGTTTCCTTATATTTACTTTTTGTTTCGTTTCGTACTATCCTAACGCTCACAGCAAAATTATGTATTATTGATAAATAAAAAACAAGACAGAGAGGCTTAGCCTGTCCATCGTGTTTGTTTGTCTTGTGCCTTAGCAACTAATCAAAGTTATGCATTTCGGTTACTTCAAACTTTGGTTCTTTCCAGAATGAGGGTATTTCCAAACCTTCGGGTACATCTGTATCATTACCCTCGTCATCGTATCCACCTATAACAACCACATCCCCATGAATCGGAGTTTCAAGTGCGGGATACATACCATTCTTCGACAGCCACATACAACACGCCATGTTGATAGGCAACTCGTGTACACGCCCTTCCTCGTTGCAATATACGGTCAATGCTCTATTCATCCAATTCACGCCTACGGCTTCTATGTATCCCCCAACTGCCTTCTGCAAGTCTCCGAGTGAACCCATGTCCCTATGCTCAACCTGTCCATTTGTCTTGATTACTATTGCTTTTGTCATTGTGTATTCCTTTCATCTTAGTAAGATTCACCCTCTCTACCATGAGCAGTAGAGGGGTGAATCAATAAAGGCTAGTAATTAACTGAACGCATTTATATAGTCTGGGCTACCTAATGCCAAGTCGCATACATCGGACTCGTTTAATGAGAAAGTGTGAATCATATCATCTCTCATCTTAGTAAGAGCATCCAATCTTTCGTTAGCAACTTTAAGCATTTCTAGTAATTCGTCAATTAACTTCGATTGTTCGTCGGCTATTTCGTATATCTTACTTGTCATGGTGGTTCTTCCTTTTGTGGGTTTCGTTTCGTAACTACTCTAACGCTAACAGAAAGAATATGTATTATTGTAAAAAACCGCCCCTCTTTGCTACAATGAGTGTAAGAGGGGCGGTGAAACGCCTATTTATATTGATTCCCTGACGCTCTCCATCACGCTAGCAAGTGTGCAAGGCGTAAAATGAATGTCCCTCTCAATCTTGCCATCGAAAGGTTTTACTCTGATTTCTTCCATTTCTGCGATTGAGAAGTATCCTAATTCTGGGCATCCCAAGTCTGCGTAGCCAAATGCCAGTCTTTGCTCTGGGTCGTACTCTGTCATCCACCAAGTGCCAAGTCCGTAGGGGTTGAAAAACTTTGCAGTAACCATTGTTTCCTCTGCTGATTTTTCATCGTTAGAATATAGTTTTGGTGTTGCTTTTTCGATTTCTTTCGTGATTAGTTTCATTGTTTTTTCCTTTTCGTTTCGTTTCGTTTCTTGACTATTCTAACGCTAACAGAAAGAATATGTATTATTGTAATGATGCTTAGTAGATTAGATACTAACTGCGGATGTGATAGTCACTGTAATTTCTGTGACTTGTTGGTTGAAGATTAACTGCGAAGGTTGGCATTGGCTCAAACTTATAGTGTTGCCATTCATCGTGGTAGTTCTTCTTGTTTGTTTTAAGAATCGCTATTGCGTTGTTTACCTTTTTCCTTGTTGGATGTCCAATATCAAAAAGCGATTTGATTTCGATTAGTTCGTCTAGTGTCAATCCGTCAATAGGATTCTGATTTCTGTATTCTTCTTGTGTAATGTATTCCATTTCTGCGTTTCCTTTTTGTTTCGTTTCGTTTCTTGACTATTCTAACGCTAACAGAAAGAATATGTATTATTGTAATTGCTACCCACCTGGGGACTCTGCTCCCATAACCCTATTCACCTACGGCTCGACTAGTCGCATCCGTAGTAACAGGTTTCATTTGGCTCGTCATAGTGAGGCGTCATCACAGTATACACCCACCTGATTTCTTCCTCTGTGAGTCCGAGGGTCTTATACATATCTTCCCACCTATCCTCATTCCATTCTTTTACACTATCAAAATCTACATCGCCTGTATGTTTTACAGCATACGCTTCAATCTTGTCGTGCGTATCCTGCATCCAAACATCATCTCTGCTCTTTATGTGTGGTCTATGGGGTATGGGCATATCATATATGTCCCTGTCCATCCACTCATTGCATGGGTCATCGAAGTACTCTCGAACTGTTTCGTTACTTAATTCTCCCATAGGGAGTCCGTTTAGGTAGTCTGGTTCGTTCATTGTTGGGCTTCCTTCTCGATACGCTCGACTAATTCCCTAGCAGTCTTTGGACGGGCTGCGATGGCTTGCCAGCATAGACCAGCATATTTTGCTGCGGACTTAATACGCTTCAAGCCTTCGCGAGTAATAAAATAGCCGCGAGTATTCTTATTAGTTGTAAAATTATCTTCAATATGTTTCATTGTGCTGTTTCCTTTTCGTGGTTTCGTTTCTTGACTATCCTAACTCTATCAGTAACTTTATGTATTATTGTAAAAACATATATTATTTGCTTGAAAAATCTATTCTCAGATTATTCTTTGCTTTTCTGCGATTTTGTTTAGGGCATTTGCCTTTGCCACTTTTTGACCAAGTTGATGCTCTAAACTTTGGTCGTCCGCTTGTGTCCCTATCTGTTCCTTGTGATTGCTTTTTCATAATTTGTTCCCTACATCATAACGCTATCAATAAAAATATGTAACATCATAAAGAAAGATACAATCAATGCTGATATCGCTATTGATGGTAGTAGGATAAGATATAGCCCTACTTCTAATATACTCAATGTTTCTTTATTGCTTTTCATTTGCTTATTTCCTTTTCCCCCAAAAAAGTAGGACGATAGAGCCGTAACTGTACCATCGTACCTTTATTTAAAAATTGTCTCGCAAGTAATTCCTAATTTCTTCGTAGTCCCCACCGTTGTAGATAAGTTTCACAAGTTTCTCATCTTCCAGTGCAAGTGCAGGGTAAATCAATGCTTCTCCGCAAAGATGTATGAATGTACTAAAACGTATTTTTATCATTGTATCGTTCATCGTATCGTTTCCTTTTTGTTTCGTTTCGCAACTACTCTAACGCTCACAATAAAATTATGTATTATTGTAAGGTCAGAACTGATAGTTTTATTGATTTCCTATTTGTGTGTTCGCAATTTTCTACTTTGTAATTCATAACTAATTCCTTTCGGCTTTCGCCTTGTTTACTATTTCAAATCCACCCCACGCATTGTTACGAGCGTGACTTGCTAGATGCTCCAATGCTTCTTCGATTAAGTGCATATCGTTTAAGTAAATATTATTACCATCGCTTAGTTTTTCATCGGTTGCTTCTTTTGCAATTAGCAAGCACTCCTTAATTACGCGGGCTTGTTGTCTGTTTAGCATTTCATTTCCTCGTTTCGGCTTTCGCCTTATTCAATTACTTCATGTGTGACTTTTACAATTCGATATATTGTCGGGTCACCAAGATTTCCAACAGTTGTTCCTTTGAGAAAATCCTTTTTGGTATTCTCTAGCGAATCATCTCGCCAACCTTCAACTTCGTAAAATGAACCAGTGGGTGTGCTGTTCGCTTCCCATTTTTCTATTGTGTAGTATTCGGATTTCGTTTCGTTCATTGGTCATCCTCGGATAGTTTCTTGTGCAAGGCTTTAAAATCGTCAAAAGTGTCAAAGACTTCTTGGTCGGATTTAGGATGGAATCCACCGAAAACCCCACTTTCAGCGTCCTCTTCACATCCAAGTTGACCATGAGCGCCTTGCCACTCCCACTCATCTAAGGCTCTAAGTATTATGTTGCGTTCTAAATCTGTAAGTTTCATTGTTCTATCCCTTTTTATTTGATCGATTCAGTGTGTAACTACTCTAACGCTCACAATAAAATTATGTATTATTGTAAGGTCAGAACTAATGGTTTCTCATTGCAAACCAAACTAATGCACAAGATGACACAAAGATAAAAGTCATCATTGCTCCTGCGATTACGACTGCCTTACTTAGTTCTATGATATAGTCTTTCATTCGTTTCGTTTCCTTTCACTTTATTCAGTGTGCGTTTATGCATTTCCGCAATTTGCCCATCAGGTCGCTGTAGCGTTCGTAGTCCAAACCTATGCTCTTCTGCTCAATCTCTGGGTCATAGCCCTCTTCTTCACGAAGCATCTCACAATCCTTACAGCCAACGACATCTTCCCATTCCTGCAAAGCATCCTCAAGGTTTTCGCATTCTTCTGGCGATAAATGAACCCCTTCCCTCAGTGTTCTTCGTTTATTTAAATTGGCAGTGATTGCTGATTGAGCAACCTCAAGAAGACCCTTTGTATGCTTATCATCGTATTCTTCTGGAATACCATTAACAAGAGCCACAAGAGCAGATAAAGAATCAACTTCTTCATTAGGCATCACATAGTTAGTAGGCATATTGCCATCTTTATTAAACTGCCATTCATCTTTCCAAATTATTACTGATTCATCATCACTCAGTAATCTCTGTATCTCCCTAATTGCATTAGATACAAATCCTCGGCTATCAAATGTTTTTTCTTTTTCGTCCATGTTTAGTCCCTTTTTGTTTGAGCGATTCACTCTAACGCTCACAATAAGATTATGTATTATTGTAAAATAAATAATAAATCTTTTTACTCACCATCGAACCCGTTGTCCTGTGCAACATCTTTTAACATCGAGCATAGAAAACTCTCTATCTCCTTCTTAGGCAGTGGCTTACTAACTGCCGTTGCGTCTGTGTTTTCAAAGAATACACGAACAGTAACCTCACTCTCTGGGTGATTTTCTAATGCTTCGTAAATTGCCTCACAATCGACATCGGCATAATCAACTTCCCACTCTGTGCTAGTTGTTCTGCTCATTGTCAAACTATTACCTGAATCTGGGTCATAGCCAGCATCCTCAACCTCTTCACTCTTCCATTCTGTAATAGCACAAGGAAAAAAATCTTCTTCGATTCCGTCTATCGTCACCTTAATATCGTGGTCTTGACTGCTCATTTTACTTTCCTTTACTTTTTAGTAGTATCTCTTGCAACAAGTTCAGAAATCCATTTATGATTACAACTTCCACAAGTACATTCATTGTGATATTCGCCTTCCGCCCAATCCTGCCAATGTTCTGCTGCCCATTCAATTTCTTCACCATTGATTTGGTCATTCACAGGCAGTGAACAGGTAAACTTCTGCCAAACATCTCGACTATCACATTCTGGGCATCTAATAAACATTCTGGGCATTTCTAATTCCTTTTTGTTGGTTTCGTTTCTTGACTATTCTAACGCTCACAGAAAGATTATGTATTATTGTAAAATACCATCAGTCCCTACAAGTATCGGGGTCGTCCTTTTTAATAAACTCACCACATCCATCACAGTAGTATTCATCTTCCATGTTGCCATCACATATATCAACAGTGGCTAAATCTGTGGGGTCTACATAAAGAGTCATCTTTTGTGTTATGTAACTGCTACCACATTGGCAGGGCTTTCCTGCTTTTACGTTTTCATAGTTTTTGTTCATTGGGCAAGTTCCTTTACCTCTGCGGTAAACTCGTCTACTGCGTCCCATAGACACTTATCTTCAAAGTCCTCTCCGTCCATCAGTTCACAAAACGCTTCCCACTGGGAATCACTAAGTCCCTCTGGTCGGGTTACTTTTATTGAGTATGTTTCAATTTCTTTGTTCATTGTTCGTCCTCTTTAGGAGCATATTCTTTTTCGCAATCTCGCTATTACTATAACGCTATCAGTAACTTTATGTATTATCGTAACTATTAGAAAAGCAACCCTCTCGCCCCACTAGGAGCGAGAAGGTTGTAATCTCTGAATCTTATTTTACGACTTCGCTTGTTCCAATATCAACATTGACCTTTGCACCATCGACATCAATAACATCTACCGCCTTGTTCTCAACGCCATCAACTACCGACCATCCACAACGGATATTTACCGTTGGTGATACTTCTCTCTCTTTGACAACTTCGTTCATTCTGTCAAGAATGGCAAGTCCAAACTTCGACAAGTTCAACTTATCAAAATCTACCTTATCGCCCATGATTGTATCTGTTAGCATTTTCTTTGCCTCTGTTCGCAGACTTCCCGCTTCTATGTTGTCAATCAAGTACATACATACTGACTTCCAATCTGGATTGCCTTTGACACCAATAGGTGCTTTTATTGCACCGACACAGCAAGTGCCTGTTATCTTGACTAATTCGTCAATGATGTAATCCTTGCCGTAGCCAACCTGCTCCTTACAGTGAGCAATCAATTCCCTGTCTTGCTTGCGGGTTGTGATGATGTTGTTCATAACCAATGGCATTACAAACTCTCGATTTTCCTTGGATAATTGTTGCATAATTTTTTTCTCCTATGAATAATATATGCTTTCTTTCCAACTTATTGAACAACATTGTTCAACTTCTTATACTATAACGCTGATAGCGATTTTATGTATTATTGTACTGATTCGTTCTCACTTAAATATCACTATCATCCATAATATCAACGATATGCTCTGGTGCAAACTCAACAACACTTCCCCATTCAAGCGGTGCTAGATTCTCACAGAACGGTTGATTGACAAGAGTTCCCTTGTACCCTTTTCCTGTATTCTCTGTTACCTTTACCCACATTCTCTCTGCTCCAAAGTCATCAGGGTCACCTTCTCGACCAATGAAAATCAACTTGACGAACCATCCCTCTCCAACATTCTTTCTCATTGCCCTGCAAGGAATCTCAAAAGTATCTGGTGCGGTTGCGTGTCGTGTAACTCCACAGTCTAGTTCTATTCCATGTTCCTGTAAGTCAATCATGTTTCGTTCCTCCATACTCTAACGCTATCAGTAACTTTATGTATTATCGTAACTATATTTACAAGCATTATATTACATTGACATCAATTTGAGATGATTGCGTAACTGAGTATTGAACTGCCATACAGTTTCGACAAAACCCTGTAAATCTTTTTCTTCTATATTTAGTCCGTTCTCAATAGCCAATGCGGGTAGACATCTCTTGGCTTCTTCTAGTGAGTTACAGGCGCCAACATGATACTCTGACCTGTGATTACTCCCCTTTGCGATACAACGAAGTGAGCCACCTGATAGAACAAACTCGACATATAACTGCTCATTGTGATTGTCTGCATTGATTAGATGAGAGAAAACGCCTTCCCTTGAAACTTTTGTGTTGATTATTATACCGTCCATAATTTTATTTCCTTTTCTATATCAAACCCTATTGTTACATAATAACTGTTCAAGTGCAACATGTCTGGGTGTATTTACCGTCTATTTTTTCTCCACTGTTATTTGCGGGGCATCAGTGTCATAATACACTGGTTCGCCATCATCCAATGCCTTCTCAATGATTGGGTATACATCTTCGTCAATGTCATCCTTGATTGCATCTACTAAGCCATTTGCCTTGTGGTCGTTTCCAAAGAACATCCCGCACGAATCAATGCTTTCCCATTCGATATTTCCACAACAATCGCAACCAGTACCTGCTTCAATATGGTATCCATAAACATCACCACAAAGATAATTATCGTAGGTTTCTACTTCGCTTTTCAGTACCTCAATAATTCGTTCTACTGTAACATTATCACCAAGCCATTTTTTCGCATTGTCCATTGTCGTATAGATATAGCCCACTTGACCACTATCCCAAGGGCAAGAGAACGGCTTTGTACTTATCGTGATTCCACTGTGGTCGTACAGATATAGTGGCAAGACTACTGCTGTATCGTCATCGTGTGGAACATCATCAATGCTTGCACTGTCATCACCAAGGTTATAGCGGGAATGAGAGCAAGCCATTGTTCCCATTTCATCTGACCACTCTCTTGGATTTTCTGGGCTATCTTCTCTAAAAATCGTTAGTTTGTATTTGCTCATAGTAGTCATCTCCTTTTGTTTGCCACTACCCTAACGCTCACAGTAAAATTATGTATTATTGTCTAATATCATTTTTTGTTGCTTCGTTAGCCACTGAACGCTACGGGAATGTATCGATCATATTCTACGAACCCATCTGGGAAACCTCGTCCCCACACTCGTTCGATTGTTGAGATTAGTACAGGTTCTAATTCGTCACTGTGAACACCATCAGAGAGCATACATTTTGCTTCTGCTTGTGCTACTGCTTTGTCTAAGGTAGTTGCCTCGGAAATCATTTCTGGTGTCACAGTCATAATTTCTCGTGCATTTTCCAAAGTCATACATGGTAATCCGCTTAGTAGTTCTTGTGTCATTGTCATTTCCTTTTGTTTCGTAGCACCGTTGCCACTACCCTAACGCTCACAGAAAGATTATGTATTATTGTAAAAACCCCGCTCTACCCACTTGGGGAGCGGGGTACAAAAAGGCTTACCACCATGAAGTATAAATTACCGTCTTACCTTCCCCTATGAGTCCCCTTGCCTTCTCGCAAAACGCCAAATCTTCTTCCTTATACTCATCGTCTGAGTTTTCTCCAAAGAAAAATCCCTCTGTTTCTGGTAGATTCTTCTCTCGGATTTCCCACTCCAAACGATTGATATCTTCAAGAGTAAGAATTAACTCTACACCAGAATTAAACTCGTTCCATTCATCTGTCTTTCGTAATCCCTTAGATTCCCAAAGGTTTTCCATCCATCCTTGAAGATTGGGATGCTTACGCCACTGGGCAATAAGTACATTCTCACCTTCTTTGTACTTATATTCTTTAGTTTCTTCATCCCATAGATGATTCTTTAATTCAGAATACTGATCTAGTCCCATTTGATGCTCCTTTTTAATAATTTGCTTCCTTAACTATCCTAACGCTGTCAACGACTTTATGTATTATTGTAATCGGTATTTCATAAAACATGTTTGTTGCAATATAATTATGTATTATTTCTCTGCTGAATAATAAATCTTTTTTTAGTCAGTGTTTAAGTAGCCAGCAAACTGGCATCCTTCTTCGCGATAGAACCAACTAATACATACCTTATCACCAAACTTTTCTTTCAGTGCATTGTATATTCCTGTTGGTGCGCTCCAAGGGGTATCAAATACCATTTGAATCTCGTTTCCATCTTCTTCAAAAGTCATACCATTTGCTTCCCACTTTGTTCCCCAATTTTGGACTCGCCAATCCCACCAACTGCCCTCTCGGATACTTGGCTCATTCTCCATAATTACGGCTTTCTCCTCATCTGAGTTGGCAAACTGTGCCTTAATGTCGGGAAATGTCCTCGCAACTGGCGTACTGTCATAGTCTGGTTCTGGCATAATGCTAGCAAAACAGAATGGGACTACCTTTGAGCCATCTTCGTATTTGATTTCTCCCTTACAGAAATCCTTGAACTCCTGCATAACTTCTTTATCTTCAATATAGATTTTTACTTCGTTTTGACACCAATTTGGCATTATATTTCTCCCTGTTCTACTTTCATCATTCAATCTCACAATCTTCACTAGAACCGTTCCAACCGCACTCTGGGCAAGTGATGTGGTCTGTAGTATTCTTGTACTCACCTGTTGTATTATAGGCATTGTCAGTGTAAGATGTTGGTGTTACACTCTTTAGGTCACACACCTCACCGCTTTTTGTTTCATTGTATGGCAACTCAACAGTGTAGTCACTCATAAGTTTTGATGACTGGCATTCTGGGCATAATAAAACATCTATCATGGTGGTTCTTCCTTTTCTGGTTTCGTTTTGTAACTACTCTAACGCTAACAGCAAAATTATGTATTATTGTGACTCTGTATCCAGTGGCTCGTCATAGACTTTATGTTCTATGATTAACTTTCCAAAGGCATTTAAGTTTACATTGATGCGACCAAGATACTTATCAGTGTCGTAATCAATGACTTCCACCTCAACGCCACTGTCAGTGTCTAAAATATCTAGTGTTGTTATTCTCATTCGTCCTCGTCCTTATTCTTGTACTCAAAAACAGGTTTCAAGTGCTTGAGTATCTCTTTTAAAGAATCAGTGTCGTGATTGTCATGTGCATTTAGACACGCCTCATACAGTTCATGGGCAAGTCGTTTCCACGCCCATCCACCTGCGGATGTATCTGGGTTTAGTACTTCTCCGAAATGTCCTTCAAACTTTGGGTATTCATCTTTTTTCAACATATAATAAACCTTTTTATGCATTTTTACTTACAGTGTCTTGTTGCTCCATCGCCCATTGGATTACAGAAGTAACCGCTTTATCTAATGAGCCATCTTCATAGAGGAAGAAATGTTGTGCTCCACGCTCTAAGATAAACTCAAGCACGGATTTCATTTCTTGACGAGCATCGTGTGGGCGAATAGATGAGAGTAAGTTTTCTGCCCGCGTATTGATAATCAGTTCGTCAGTGAATCCATCTTGATATGTGTGAGGTACTTGGTCAAACATATTGCAAGCACCATTGTTATACACATCGTAATAAATCTTAGACAATGCTCTTAGGGCTTCACCTGCAACTGTCTTGGCTTCACCTTTTGGCGGCACAAGTTCGTCAAAAAGCAAATCATATTCCTTTTGCAACTCACCTTTGTTGCCCCAATATGTTGGTCTGTATTTTTCTGTCATCGTTTTCATATCTCCTTGTAGAATATGTTTGTGAGAAGATTATGCATTTAGGGAACGAATAGCGTTCCAACTGTATCCTTCTGCAAGAAGCATCTCGGTAGTTTTTTCGCCTGTTCGCTCGCACCATTCTTGTTCAGTTTCTTCACAGAGCAATTTCCAACAATCCCTATCAAGCATAAATCTTTTTGGGTCATCGTTGAAAGCCAAAATGTCCTCATCAGACATCTCAACATCTTCCATCATTACTTCTAAATCTTCTAAGTTTTGACCGATTGGCACTAATTCGTACTCATATCCACCATCTGATTCAACTATATTGTATTTCATACTAACTCCTTTGTTATTTTAACGCTCACAGCAAAATTATGCATTATTGTAATTAGTTCTTGGTTTGTCATTGAATGTCCACCCCATCTTTGTAGTTGTCTTTAACATAAGTATCAACGTCGTTTTCGTCAATGTCAGTGGGGATAGTAAGAATCTTGCTACCTTTCAAACTTGTGTAAGTTTCACCATCATTTAACACTACTACTTGGTCATTATACCTATCATCGAGTGGTACATCTATATCCGCAATAACTGCTTGACAGTCCTCACAGGCAAGCGTGTAGTTCCATACATCATCATCTGTACCGAATGTGGTAAAGACTAATTCGTGTTCTATATGCTCTTTTAGTGTGTCTAAATCTATTGGTAACTGGTTCGGTAATTGGTTCATTATGATATGTCCTTTCCATTTTCATCTATTCGTTCATCTACTCTTTGCAGTATTCCATCCTCATCTTCATAATAATCTACACCCGCCTCTATTGC
>Ga0080013_1004264_pt1 | contig 14210 bp, 23 predicted proteins | sample ETNvirenome_6_85_FD_69236 | JGI IMG/M metagenome (GOLD analysis project Ga0080013, IMG submission 69236) | Marine viral communities from the Pacific Ocean - ETNP_6_85 (SPADES assembly) (version 2) | ecosystem: Environmental > Aquatic > Marine > Oceanic | place: Pacific Ocean | collected 2013-06-19
GTGGTTTGGGATATAATATTACTGTAGGTGGTTCACACTTACAGGTAGGAGAAGAATATAAGAAAGGTGTGCCACTTGATGAGTTAAAAGATGTGTTGAAAGAGATATTGATTGAAAGATTTGATGCTAAACCTGACTATGCGATGGTTACAAAGTAATCTAAAAGTGATATAATTATAAGAGGGTCTTTTGATCCTCTTTTTTATTGGGAAGACAGATGAAAAGAGATGATTATTACAGAGAATTCTGTGAAGTCATTGGACATCCTTTATGGATACTACCAATGTTTATGATAGGAATGGCAGTGTTTATTGAGACAGCACATCTCAGTTATCATCATAATGAAATGGCAGATGCTGATGGATATTGTGGTAGAAAAGAATGGGTAAGAGATTTAAAAAGATTTAAAGAGAACAATGCATATTAGAAGTTGAATCTTTATGATTTTATACATAGTAGAAATATAACTTTTATGAGAATACAACTTTGGTATTCTGAAGAACTAAAGTTGTGGAGGTGGTCACTTAGTGATTATATGGGACCTTCTTCAATACAAGAGACTGGATCACAACCTGATCTTCGTATGGCGATGGGAGATATTGCAAATACTGTAGAATATTTGATTGAACAAAGGAATGGAAAGAGTAAGAGTTAGATGTCGTTCTTGTGGAAAGGAATTGGAAGGACATCCTGGAAAAACATATTCTTGTGGTTGTCCCAATATGACAACTGTGAGAGATAATAATATAGCTGCACGTGACATGTCCAATGTTGTTATGTTGAATTCTAATGTATCAAAAAGAAAAACTGAAGGTCTTACCGAACAGGATTTAATGTGGCAAGAAGAAAGACGTAAGAGAAAAGTTCGTAAGTTGAACTTTGAAATAAGATAAATATTTAATACTCGAATCAACAACTTGTCGTGTAGACTTAGGCAGGGAGGTTTGAGAGAAGAATTTTACAACTAAATGGATAAAATCCAAAAGGAACTTAAAGAAGTTCAGAAGAAACTAGATGATATTGAAAAGAAGCAGGAGATGTTAAACAAAATTCAACAAATGGATAGGGATCATTCAACTAAAATGGCTGAACGTCCTATTAACCACAAATATGAGATGATGTGATATACTAGATAATGTATATCTTTTTTTAGGTAATGACTCCCGATAGACATGACATTCCATTCATCGGAGACTTCTATACAAAGCATGAAGTCGATAAGATGATTGCGGATGCTCTTGAGGAAGCAAGGAAGATTGATGAAGAGTCCATGCGTAAGCACAATAGGACTGCAACTATTATTAGTATGATTCTTGGATTCACATGTCTTGCTCTTTTTGTTGATGGATTGTTAAGGATACTTGGTATCATCCCACCCTTTATGGATTTGGATGTGAGTATAGTGGATGAGATTGTGGAGAGAGTAGAACAGGATGTTATACCACAAGTTCAAAAGTATCAGAGATATATACCAGGTATATGATTGACACTTCACCAAGTTCAATACGATTATTTGCTATTATGGTATTGTTTTTGGTGTGGATATACATTTTTAACCATCCATCAAAAGACTAATGGATTTTTTAATATCAATAATGTCATTTGCAAACTTTGTATTCTATCCATTGGTGATAGGTACTATTGTTGCAGTTATTATTGAGCAGATTCTAAGGAGAGTTAGCAATACAGATTGGGATGCTGATCGTAAGATGGTTAACCGTGCTATGGCAGTAAGAAAATATCTTTATAGGCAAGCATGGATTTTTAATATTATATGGTTTGTGTGTTATTTCATATTGATGTTTACTATAGGCAGACAACAACCAGCAGCAATGCCTGATATGATTTGGCAGGGATAAATAATATACATTGCAATGTAATAATGTCACAAAAACAAAGTATTCGATTTCGTATTAAACAAGATGGTACAGTGGAAGAAGTCGTTTCTGGTGTATGTGGTAGTACTTGTAAGACTCTTACTAAAAGGATTGAAGAGAAACTTGGTATAATATCCTATAGTGAGGTGACATCAGAGTATTATAAAAATGAACAGGTTGTGGAAACAGAACAGCCTCTTACCAAGTGGAGATAAATGTCACATTTTACTTGCATTAAAACAAAACTACATGATAAGAAACATCTTGTAGAAGCATTAATAGATATTGGTGAACGTCCTAATGTACCTTCAGATTTAGGTATGGAAGTGGTAGAATTGGTTGTTATGAATCCATCTCATGTAGAAGATCATCCTGTAGTTGAAGCACAGATTTCTATTGGAGCTGATGTTGGATTTAAGTTGAATGAGGAGACTGGTAATTATGAATTATATGCTGATAAACAGACTTGGAATAAAAAAGTTCCTATAGATAGATTTATCAATAAACTTACACAACAATATGCATTAAGATGTCTTACTGCTTCTACTAGAGAAGAAGGGTATGAAATTGAGGAACAGTATGTTGCTGAAGATGGTTCAGTTGAATTGGTGGTTACAAGATGGGATTAACTGCTTGACTTTTAATTCTTTTCTTACTATAATAATCAGGTACACAACTCAGAGCAATGACTCTTACTACAAAGTTCAAGAAAGATTTGCAGACTCTTCGTTCTGCTGCGAATAAAGAAATATTTTTGGATCTAAAGAATCCTAAACTTTATAAAAAAATTAAAAGGTTTTATCAGAATGAAGTAGTATTGGATGGAGAAGATCCAGAAAGAGATTATAGTCTTATAATCGAATGTATCAGACAAGATCTTGAGGCAGAAGTAGTATGAAAGATGAAGCATCCCTAGATAAATAAAAATACGTTTATTTTAAAGTTATGTCCTATAAGAATACAGGAACTGCAGCAAAGTCTGTAAGTGGAGCATCCATGTCAAATTATGATGTGGAATTAGAGGAAAGACTTAAGAAGTTAGAAGCAGTGGTCAGTGCACTTGAAAGATCAGTTGATGAATGCAAGGCAAACTGTGCAGGAAATACTGGTGGAGATGTAGAATCAAAACTTGAAAGATTGGTTGCAGTTCTTAAGCAGACCCCTTCTTTAGGATTAGATCAATATGATAATTCTTAATATATAATTTATGCATTTGTTAGTGATGTGGGCATTAGGTAAATCATGGTAATAGAAGAAAGACCCTGGGGAACTTTTGAAGTTCTCTTGGATAAACCAGATCATAAAGTAAAGGAAATCTATGTTAAACCCAATCATAGGTTTTCTTTACAGTATCATGAATATCGTGAAGAGCATTGGACTATTGTTGAAGGAATGGGAACTATTACTCAGCATGGTGTAGAATCTATAATAAGACATGGTGAGTATGCTTATATCCCAAAGAAAGAGTTACATCGTCTTGAGGGGGGTAAGGATGGTATTACCTTTATTGAGGTTCAAAGAGGAGATTGTAGAGAAGATGATATTATAAGACTTGAAGATGATTACGGGAGGACTTGACATCCTCCTTTTTTTATGTCATAATATCTTTGTTGAATCGACGGAATCAACATGGGAGTGACTGAATTAAACTTGCTGGCAATACGCTGGTTAAGGTGATGAATCAGAGGTGGTGCTCGCTGGCGTTTGACCGCTAGAACTCTTTACCAGGAGGATTCATGCAACGTAGAAATTTACTAAGAGTAGCAATGCCCTGCGTTTGTAAGCATACTCAAATCTTACCTCCCAACCCAACTATATAAACAGAATTATCATATTGATATGAAAAGAGTTTTAATTACTGGTGGTGCTGGATTCATTGCTCACCATCTTATTGGACAGATTCTTGAAACTACTGACTGGGAAGTAGTTAGTTTAGACAGATTAGATTATAGTGGAAATCTGAATCGTCTTCATGATATTATGCTATCCTTTGATCCTGAAGTAAGGAAGCGTGTGAAGATTGTTCATCATGACTTAAAAGCAGAATTAAATCCGTTAGTTTGTAGTGAAGTTGGAAAGGTAGATTATATTTTACATCTTGCTGCTGGTTCTCATGTTGATCGTAGTATTGATTATCCAATGGAATTTGTATTGGATAACATTGTAGGTACTGCTAACATTCTTGAGTTTGCCAGAACACAACAAGATAATCTTGAAAGGTTTATATATTTCAGTACTGATGAAGTGTTTGGTCCTGCTCCTGATGGGATTAAGTATAAAGAGAATGATAGATATAATTCAACCAATCCTTACAGTGCTACTAAAGCAGGTGCAGAAGAGTTAGCAGTTGCTTATGAGAATACATATGGTCTTCCAATATATGTTACTCATACTATGAATGTCTTTGGGGAACGTCAGCATCCAGAGAAGTTTATTCCTATGTGCATCAAGAGAGCACGGGATGGTGAGGTCGTAACTATTCATAGTGATAGGACAAAGACAATTGCAGGTTCGAGACATTATATACATGCTGAAGATGTTTCATCTGCTGTTCTATTCCTTTTAAATCATAAAGGGACATTTGAACCTACATGGGGTAATGCTAAGTGTCCTAAGTTTAATATTGTTGGGTCAGAAGAACTAAACAATCTTGAATTGGCAAATATTATTGCGGAAGCACAAGGTCAAGAACTCAAGTATGAGATGGTTGATTTCCATTCATCACGTCCTGGACATGACTTACGTTATGCATTAGATGGTACTAAGATGAAGGAGTTGGGATGGGTTCCTGCCAAGTCTGTTCGTGAGAGAATTGCGGATGTGACTAAGTGGACACTCAAAAACAATCGTTGGATTACACTATAATATATACTAGGAGATTATAATTAATCATGGTTGCTTACATAAAAAAAGCACTTGTTTTAGGTGCTGGTGGCTTTATTGGAAGTCATATGGTGAAGAGGTTGAAAGCAGATGGATATTGGGTACGTGGAGTAGATCTTAAATCACCAGAGTTTTCTAAGACAGAAGCAGATGAATTTGTTCATGGAGATTTACGTGATCCAAGTTTTGTAAAACGTATCTTAGAATATAAGGGTGATAGAGGTAACTTTTATCATTCAGTTCCTTATCGTTATATTCATGCATTTGATGAGATTTATCAATTTGCTGCTGACATGGGTGGTGCAGGGTTTGTATTCACTGGTGAGAATGATGCAGAGATTATGCATAACTCTTGTACTATTAATTTGAATGTACTTGAGATGCAGCACAAGATGAATGAGGAGAAGGGAAGAAATTATACTAAGATATTTTATTCTGGTTCTGCTTGCATGTATCCAGAACATAACCAACTTGATCCTAACAATCCTGACTGTCGTGAAGAATCAGCATATCCCGCAAACCCAGACTCCGAATACGGATGGGAAAAATTATTCTCCGAGAGATTATACCTGGCTTACAGTCGTAATCATGGGATCCCTGTGCGTATTGCCAGGTATCATAATATCTTCGGACCCGAAGGAACCTGGGAAGGTGGTAGAGAGAAAGCTCCAGCAGCAATATCAAGAAAGGTTGCGTATGCGGGAGATACCGATACAATTGAGGTATGGGGGGATGGAGAACAAACAAGATCCTTCCTTTACATCGACGAGTGTATTGAAGCAACAAGAAGATTAATGGACAGTGACTTTGTAGGACCAGTCAATATTGGTTCTGAAGAAATGGTTACTATTAATCAGTTAGTAGATACTGCTGCTAAGGTTGCTGGTAAAACAATAGATAAAAAGCATATTGATGGTCCATTGGGTGTTCGTGGACGTAATTCTAATAACGATTTAATTCGTGAGAAGTTAGGATGGGATTATTCACAGACACTTGAAGAGGGTATTACTAAGACTTACGAATGGATTCAATCACAAATTAATAAGTGATATGATAAAAATTTATACGTATTCTCATAATAGACCTGACCTCATACCTCTTCAATACGAAAGTATAAAGAAACATGTTAAAGACGATTTTGAATTTATCGTTTTTAATAATGAAAGGGCAGGTTCAAATCCCTTTAGTGGATATTCTCCTGAAAGAGTTCAGGAGATTTTTGATGTTTGTAAGGGAATGAATATACAATGTATAAGAGTTGATTTAGATCCAGAGCTTGAAGTTATTAATGGGTATAGGCAATTTTCTGGTGACTCATTTATGGGTGATGGAAGTCATGCCTGTGGATATGCTTTTAGTTGGGGATGGAAACATCATATCTCTAAGAATGATTGTGTATCTATGATCATTGATTCTGATATGTTCTTTATAAAGGATATATCAATTGGGGATGTAATGGAGGATAATAACTTGGCATTCATTCCTTCTCATAGATATAGTGCTAAGTATCAGGATGAAGAGAATCGTGGTTCAATTGCTTTAAGATATCCTTGGAATGGTATTGTAATTGCTGATGTTCCTAATATGCCAAATCCATCCGAACTTAAGTGGGGATTGGGTATGGTTAATGGACAGGCTTGTGATGTTGGTGGTGAGGGTTATAAGTATCTTCTTGACTATCAGAATGAATTGAAAATTAAATACATTGATCATGTAAGTATTCAGAGAGATGCATACTCTGGTGATGAGCACACACCCCCAGATGGTTATATTGAAATGGGATTAAATGGATGTGCTCCTATGCATGTTAATTTAGATAATAATGAATTTATAATATTAGATTATCAAGAATCAAATAAGAGAACTTTTCCTCATCAGAAAGAGAGGGAAGACTATTGGCAATATCTACATGATTGTTTCTCTTATATGGTACAGTATGCTGCTAAGTATGAATTTCCGAAACCAACTTTTATTGACTTGATTAAGTTTGAGGTAGATGATAGTATGGAAGATGCTTTTGTTTTGCATTATAAGAATGCTAGTAATGGTAATGCTTGGCAATCTGATGAATATAATAGTAAAAAAACAAATGCTTTGTCTAAGGTATTATCTGGATTATGATAGCACAAACAATTAAGTATGAAGGTAAGAAACGAGTTCTTATTTTAGGATCCAGTGGTCAGATAGGTGCTCATTTAACTGAGTATCTTAAGGCAAAGGATTATGAGGTTAGAGAGTTTGATGCTGTTAATGGAGAGCATCAAGATATGACTCAGATTCCTAATGTGGAATTACATAGAAATATAATGTGTTCTGATTTTATTTTCTTTCTAGCATTTGATGTAGGTGGTTCTCATTATCTTAAGAAGTATCAACACACATTTAATTTCATTAATAATAATACCAGAGTGATGGCAAATGCTTTTACTTTGATTGAGAAGTATAAGAAACCATTCGTTTTTGCATCATCTCAGATGAGTAGTATGAGTTATTCTCCTTATGGTGTAATGAAGAGAGTGGGAGAATTATATACTAAGTCTTTAAATGGATTGATTGTAAAGTTTTGGAATGTTTATGGAATTGAGAAGGACATGGAGAAAGCTCATGTCATTACAGATTTCATTAGGAAAGGTTTTGAGACAGGAACTATCGATATGATGACGGATGGTTCGGAACACAGGGAGTTTCTATACGCTGAAGATTGTTGTGAAGCGTTGGAAGTCGTCATGGAAAAGTATTCTGATTTCTCTTCTGACGACGATCTTCATATTACTACTGGTAGCAGTACAAGTATTCTGGAAATTGCATCACAAATTCAGTCCTTATTTAAAGAGATTGGTAGGGAGGTTACTATTATTCCTGCTGAGTCTAAGGATGAGGTACAAAAGGATGCCAGGAATGAGGCAAACCCTCACATCAAACATTGGTGGAGACCACAAACAAGTATAACTAATGGTCTTACTAAGGTATTCAATGAGATGAAAAAGGATTATGAAAATATTTGATTGTTTTATTTTTAATCATGAGATTGAACTCTTAGAGATAAGATTAAATATCTTGAATGATTATGTTGATAAGTTTGTTATTACTGAAGGTGATATGACTTTCTCTGGGTTACCCAAAGAGAGTCATTTTTTAAATAACAAAGAAAGATTTGCTAAGTGGGAAGATAAGATTATATTAAATCAAATTAATATTCCAGAGTGTGAGAGTCCTTGGCACAGAGAGATATATTCTAGAAATGCTATGGTGAATCTTGATATCTTTAATGATGATGATTTAATTATTATGAGTGATGGTGATGAGATACCTAACCCAGAAATATTAGACCAAGCATCTGAATGGGTTTCTGATGATACTCATTTCACATTCGAACAATCTTGTTATGCTTATTGGATGAATAATTTATATTCTAATAAGTGGTTTGGTACTAGAGCAGCTACTTATAAGTATGTTAATAATACTACTGTTGATGATATACGTGAAGGTACTGAAGATGAAAGTAAGATCACTGGATCTATTATAACTAATGGTGGATGGCACTTTACTTACTTGGGTGATGAGAATCACATCCGACAGAAAATTAATTCTTTCTGTGATAGGCATTTTGATGTTCCAGAAGTAACTGAAAACATTTCTAAGAACTTAGAAGGTGGAACTGATGTTCTTAATAGAACTCATATAACTTATAGTACAGTTGATCTTGATGATTCATTTCCACAATATATAATTGACAACCAAGAAAAGTATTCACATTTAATTAAATGATTGTATCTGAAATTTATAATGGTTCTGGTTTAGGAAATCAGATATGGAATATAGTAGCACCAAGATGTATTGCTGAGAATAGAGGATTTAGATGGGGTGTAAGAAGAGATACTACTAATAGTGCACAAGGAAGTAGTAAGATACCATCTGTAGGGTTAAAAACATTTAAAGGATGTCAGTTCCTACCACATATAGATTTTGGTGATGAGGTTATTGGTGGTGTAACTTCTGTGGAAGGACAAGAACCAGATAGATTACCAGATGGAATTGAATATTATGCCAGAGAAAGAGTAGATGAATACCCTACAAGTATCCATGCACTTCAGAATGAAGATGCTATGTTCTATGATGATTTACTTTATAATACTATTCCAGACAACACTAAGGTTGATGGAACGTTTCAGAGATTGAGATATATTAATGATCGTAGGAGTGATATTATACAGTGGTTAAAACCAAGTATTGAAGTAACAGATTATATTAATGATGATTTTTGTGTAATACAATTCAGGGGTGGTGAGTATTTGATTACTTCTGCATGGTGTCCTCCTGAGTATTATAGAATGGCAGCAGATAGAATGTTAGAAATTAATCCTAACATGAAGTTTGGTGTGATAACTGATGACCCAGAAAATGCTAAGAAGTATATTCCTTGGGCACCTATCATAGGAGCATCTGCTATGGAGGCACAAGATCCTCTTGCACATCTTCAGGGTTCAGGGTTCTATGAATATAAAGGTGGTCCAATAGGTATTGATTATTCTATTCTACATAATGCTGTTCATTCAATTTTAACTTCATCAACATTTGCTTTCTGGCCAGCATGGACTAATACTAAAGCAAAGAATATTATTGCTCCTAAGTATTGGAATGATTATAAGAGATCAAATGGATACTGGAGAGGGGATGATAATATTGTAGATGATTGGTTGTATATTGATACGACTGGTGCTATAATGAATGGAGTTGATTGTAAGGAAGAATATGGAGAGTATAGAAAAAGACATACTTTTTATAATGATAAACCAGAGGTCGTATGATGTTTAACACTGATAATATAACATATAGTAATGATCCTTTTGATCATTGGGTACTTGATAATTTTTTAGATGTTAATGATGCTAAAAAATTAAGTAATCAATTTATAGATTTTGATAATCCCACTGAGGAAATTATACATTATAAAGGATGGATAGGTGAGAAAAGAACTTGTAATAGATGGGATAGATTTCCACCATTAACTTATAATACATTCTCTAATTTATTATCAGTAGAATTTATTAATAAGTTGACAGAGATTACTGGTATATCACCATTGTATCCTGATGTTGGATTGCACGGTGGTGGATGGCACATGAGTGGTAAGGGTGGAAGCCTTGCTGTTCATTTAGATTATTCTATCCATCCTAAACTTAATCTTCAGAGAAAGTTGAATCTTATTATCTATCTTGAAGAAGATTATGATCCTGCATGGGGTGGCAGTCTTCAGTTGTGGTCTCATGATAAGGAGAATAAAAAACCATTGAATAAAATAAAAGAGGTTGCACCTATTTTTAATAGAGCTGTGTTATTTGATACTGCACAACATTCGTGGCACGGGTTCCCTGAACCTATTAACTCACCCATGGGAAAAATGAGAAAGAGTTTTGCTGTTTATTATATGACTGATATAACTTCTACAGCAGAAGAAAGATATAGAGCACGTTACGTGGGAGTTTAAATGTTAGATTTGAAAAGAGTTACTCTCTTTGCTATACACGTAGCATGGGATAAATCAAAGATTGCTGTAGAAGATTTTCAAGATGGGGAGAAAGAAAAAACCCTTGATGATGGATTGGAAGGAACACTTAAAGCTCTCTATACGTGTATAGAGAGTTGTGAATTTGGTTCAGTGAGATTTGTCACATCAAAAGATGTTATTGATGAACGAGGTGAGGAACTCTTAAAGGATGGAATCATCTGTGAAGAACCTAATATCCCTATCAATAATATGAAAGATTATGCTAGGTATATGATTTATCATTTACACGAGCATGTCGATACTGATTTTGTCTTGACAATTCAGCATGATGGATTCATTATAAATCCAAGTGCATGGAGAGATGACTTCTTTGATTATGATTACATTGGTGCCCCTTGGCCATGGAGAGAGCAAGGATTTGTAACACCTTTCGGTGAACATATTGCTGTAGGTAATGGTGGGTTCTCATTCCGTAGTAAGAAACTAACTGAAGTTCCTACTAAGGTTGATGTTCCTTTTGACGTTGTTGCCATGAATGATTTTTATAAAATGTTTGGTGGTGTCAATTGGAATGAGGATGGAAACATCTGTGTACATAACAGACACATCTTTGAAGAACAAGGATGTAAGTTTGCACCTGTAGAGGTTGCAAAAGATTTTTCACATGAGAGTCCATTAGATGTAAATCGTGGTATAATACCATTTGGATACCATGGTAATTTGCCATCTGGCATAGAACTTAGTTAAGGAGATTTAAAATGAGTAAATTTGATGTTCAACATTCTGATGCATCATTTCAACATTTATCATCAGATGATTTGGTGGATAGTGTTGCTGCTATGGATATCTTATCCACATATCATAAAAGAAATCATTATCTATTGAATGATGGTGCCAAGGGTTATGATCCTCCTTCTTGGATAGATGTAGATAATATCTTTTCAGATGAGGTACCAGTGCATCCAATGACTCATTTAGAATGGGCAGCACTTGTTAGAAATTTTGATTCTGATAATACTAAAGGTGATATTCTAGAGTTTGGTGTTGCTTGTGCTGGAACTATTAGGGACATTGCTCCTATTAATTCTGATAAGACAGTCTATGGATTTGATCATTTTAAGGGATTGGAGCAAACTAAACAGGAAACACCTGATTATGCTGGATGGTATAAGGGTGCATTCAGACTTGAGGGTTCTGAATATCGACAGACATATGATAGGGTAGTAGAAGATTGTGCTCAGTTTCCTAATATTACATTGGTTGTTCAGGACATTCATGAACTTAATGAACCTTCTGACTATGGTATAACAAAAATATCTGCAGTTCATATTGATGTTGATATCTATGAACCTACAGTTTCTTCTTTAAACTTTGTTGATAAGTGTGAATGGGATGAGATTTATATGAGGTTTGATGATTGGCACGGACATGAACCTGATTATGACCAGCATGAAAGATTGGCTTGTAAGGAGTGGATTGACAGAAATGGTTATGGTGTTAATGTAATGAGAAATGGATTACATGGAGAACTTATTGTAACGAGGAACAAATGACAATAGCATTTAATCACTTAGGAAAACTGGGACAACTTGGCAATCAAATGTTCCAGTATGCAGCAACTAAAGGAGTAGCATCTAAGTTAGGTGTTCCCTTTATGATACCAAATCATAGAGAAGTGTTTGATGATGGAATAGGAAATAGATATACTATTCTATTATTTGATGCTTTTAAACTTAGAAGTGCTAATATTCTAGGTACATTAAAGACTGATAATTATATTAGAGAAGAAAGTTTTACTTTTGATGAGGATTTCTTTGCTCTTGATAAATCAAAGAATCATTCTTTATGGGGTTTTTTCCAGACAGAGAAATACTTTAAGCATATAGAAGATGAGATAAGAAAAGATTTTAAATTTAAAAGTGAGATTTCTTTTCCTTGTAAAGATCTTGTAGAAACTGTGGATAATCCAATTGCTCTTCATATTAGAAGAGGTGATTTTGTACATAATTCTGGTAATCATCCTCCATTAGGATTGGATTATTATGAGGAAGCATTAAAGAAATTTGATGATGATAGAAATGTTATTATATTTTCTGATGATACTGAGTGGTGTAAAGAACAAGAGTTATTTGAGAGTGATAGATTTATTGTTGCTGAGAATAATGATCAGTTCCATGATCTATGTTTGATGTCTCTATGTGATGATTTTATTATTGCTAATAGTTCTTTCTCTTGGTGGGGAGCATGGTTAGCAAACAAAGGTAAGGTAGTTGCTCCTAAGAAATGGTTTGGTGAGAATCTTGATCATGATACAACAGACCTTTATTGTGAGGGATGGACAATTCTATGAAGGTATCAGTAGCTTGTCCTACATTTGAATACTATGGTAGAGGAGTAGAAGTTCTGGACGATATGTTCAGGACTATTTCCAATCAGACATTAAAGGATGTTGAGGTTGTTGTCTCTGACCATAGTAGAACTGATGAGATTGAAGATTACTGTAAGAAGAATGAGCACGATTTAAATATCAAATATCTTCGCAATGAGAATGGACGTGGTAATCCATGTATCAATACTAATAATGCTATTGATAATTGTACTGGAGAAGTTATTAAAATATTTCAGCAAGATGATTTCTTATATGATACTGAAGCATTAGAGAAGATGTATAAGGTCATGACTAATTCTTCTGAGAAATGGTTTGTCTGTGGTGCTACTCATACACGTGATGATGGTAATACTTTTTTCAATCCTATGTTTCCTAGATGGGATGACCAGATGATGTTATATCCTGGTTATAATTTTGTTGGTGGTGTATCGATTACATCTATCAAGAAAGAAGTTACTGTCAGATATGACCCTGAGTTAAGAATGCTTTTGGATATTGATTTCTATTATAAGAATTTCTTAGAGTATGGAATGCCAATCTTCTACCATGATATTTTGATTGCTAATCGAGTCAGAGATACTGATACTCTTATGGCAGAAGTAACTGATGATGAGATTGAGGAGGAATTCCAATATTGTTTCAAGAAGTATGGTCTTAGTAGATGAGTCATAAGTATTATTTTTCTGTTGCTGCAATGTTCAAGAATGAGAGTTGGACATTAAAGGAATGGGTTGAACATTATAAGTTGCACGGTGCAGATCATATTTACTTGGTAGATGATTTTAGTAATGATGATTATTTACCAATACTACAACCCTATATTGACAGTGGATATGTGACTCTGTTTGAGAGTGATGTAGAAGAAAGATTTACTGGTAGACAGATTCATGTTACGAATAAGTACTTCCTTCCTATAGCAAAAGAATCTAAATGGATTGCTCAAGTTGATGTAGATGAGTTCTTGTATAGTCCTAAGGTTGTTAATATAAAAAAGATTTTGAAAAAGTATGAGGACTATGGTAGAGTAATTACTAATTGGGTATGGTTTAATTCAAATGATTTTATTGATCATCCTGAAGGTGGGATTGTCAATAACTTTAATAAGAGGGCAGAGTATGATGCTAGAGTATGGGCTACTCTTTATAGTAATGCTAATCCAAATGGACAGGATGAACCTGAGTGGCAGAACTTAAATGCTCCTAAGTGTATTGTGAATACTGATTTTGGTATTGAGCAGTTTAATGTTCATGATGCAGTTAATAGTGGGCAGAGTATTAATCTTTCATGGAAGGGTAATGAGGAGTTGCTTTTAAATCATTATCAATTACAATCCAGAGAGTATTGGGTGAAGGTAAAGATGGATAGAGGTGATTGTAACCATTGGTATACAGGAAACCGAAGAGGATTTCATGCATTTTATTCACTAGACATTGGTGATATAATAGATGATAGATTAAAGGAACAGAATGAGGGGATAGTTCTATGACAATTGGAATGAATAATCTTGGTAGGAATGGGAGAATGGGAAACCAGATGTTCCAGTATGCTGCTT
>Ga0080013_1004265_pt1 | contig 14210 bp, 19 predicted proteins | sample ETNvirenome_6_85_FD_69236 | JGI IMG/M metagenome (GOLD analysis project Ga0080013, IMG submission 69236) | Marine viral communities from the Pacific Ocean - ETNP_6_85 (SPADES assembly) (version 2) | ecosystem: Environmental > Aquatic > Marine > Oceanic | place: Pacific Ocean | collected 2013-06-19
CCAGCAAGAGACCTTATCGGTCCCGCAAAGGTTGTTTTTGCCATAATTTCCTCCGTTGGAAATAAGTCCTATCGTCTTGGCTTGTCTGCTAGGTCAGTCTATAGGACAAGTTTTACCTAGATGTAAAGAATATATTACTTGGAAAAAAGATAAAGATAAAGAAAAACTTAAGGTTGATGCGGGTTGAGTAAGAAACCCCCGCATCATAGGTTCCATTAAAGGTTATGCTCCAGGACTACCGAATACTGTTCGGGGGTCAGACCATCCGAACGAGTATCTTTCTCTAGCCTTATAACGCACATTGCCAGTGTCAAAATCAGCTTCCATAGAAGTTCTGATTGGTGAACGATCAAACATTTTGAATCCGTTCGGACAATCAGTCTTTATGAACCACGCATCTGTGTCTGTTAGATAATGATTTACTGTATAGCCTTCTGGGACCATGCCCATGTTCTTAACAGCATTAATGTCATTATCCGCCGTAGCCACACGACCTGGTGATTCCAACAACCTGTCGGCAGTGAATTGTAGTTCTTTAGGAATAATCAATTTCATTCCTTGAAGCGCTACTTTCAAACCACGCTCGTCAGTAAAAGCTGCAATGTCGATTAGTGCTTGTTCTAATGAAGTTTCACTTAGGTCAGCTGATGTTGAAAGCTCATTACGCAGATTAGCTCCACCCACAGTTGGATGGTCTGTTGCGCAAAGTTCTTTCGTATCGCCGCCTGGATAACTTGAATTGAACGCCCTATTCAACACAGAAGCTGACTTAACTTGCTTGGTATTTGCCATACTACGAGCTAGCGCGCGAGTATATCTTGCTGACAGTCTGTCATACAAGTTATCCTCAACGGCTTCCTCGGTAATTGAAAACGCCAGTGCGATCGTTTCGTGAGTGTATCTTGATGTAAACGCTTCTTGCGCTTGATCAAAAGCCACTCCTGCTCCTTCTGACTTAACAGGTGCGGTGTCGAAACCTGTCAACATTACTTCTTCTTCAAAAGCACGATCACTTGACTCAATATCATAAATTTCTTCATGTTCTTTGTCATATCTATCGTACTCAAGTCCGAATAATGCGTTCAGGCCTGGAAGCAGTTCTTTAACCAATTGTCCTCTACTAATTGCCATTTAAACTACTCCTAAGTACCTGCAACGGCACCTCGCATGTAATGCTCATTAATCAGAACGATTAAGTTTGCATTATTAGCTGTGAGGTCACCATTAACGTCATCTTGAACAACACCAACGATTTTAAGCTGAAGTGCTTGCGTTGTGTTTATTGTGCTAGAGTCGAGTTCGCGTGTCGCAACGCCGGTCGTTGTACTACCACCTATGCCATCAGTATCAGCATTTCTGCCCATACATGTAATGGCTGAAGCACCGTCCGCCTGAACAACAAACAATTGGTTAGGGTCATCATAGATATATGCTTCTATATCACCACTTCCAAGTGCCGTCGTGCTGGCTGGATAGTAATTCTTAAAGGTAGGAGTTCCGTCAGAAGCAACATAATACACATGTGAAAGCACACCAACAATATTAGCAGAACTAGCTGCTGCTGTGTTGATATATCCACTTGCGAATATAGTCATGTCCCCTTGATAGATACTTGTACCGTATCCGGAAGGGTTGATTAAATATTTAGCTGCTTGCTGAACAGGCCACCCGGCACCCTTGTAGGGTCTAAGCCCGAAGGCTTTATCTACATTTGCCATTTAAACTTTCCTCTGTTCTCAAGAATTAATATTAAAGAACTCTTAGTTCGATGAACCTTGAGTTCCGCCAATTGTTACGCGAGATTGTCTATTAGGTTTACTAATTGACATGCTAGGATGATTTCCATCTTTCATCAAATCGTTATCTACAGCTTCCATCTGCCCTTGTTCCTTTGCAGTGAAAAAGGCGTTTCTTTCCTGTACAGTTTCGATCGGAATCCGACATAAAATCAGTCCTCCGACTCCAATTACTCCCTCGAATTTTCCTTCCTCCACTATTGGCGTGTCAAAATCAGGATATTCGTCTGCTTTCACAGGCTCCCATCCTTCACGAAGCTTAGCCATGACATTCTTACGATCGTCAAAGCCTCTGACTTCCATTCTGATCCAACGGTGAACGTGTCCTTCGGGAGGGTTCGGTGCATCCAAAGCGGATGGCGGTGCCCAGGGTTTTCTCGTAGCTTTTTTCTCACGAGTCTGAGCTTCGCGTGGTTTGCGACTTGCGTCGACTTTATTTTTTTCTGCCATTGTTGTCTCCACGTTATTCAACATATTTCGCGTATTCATCTAAAGGCACACCCAATTTATTAGCTATTGCTACCTGTGAAGGTGTGAGTCTCACAGTTCTGCGCCCAACTTTAGCACTGCGTTTCGCAGGAGCTACCGCTTGAACGGGACGATTTGCCTGATTAGCTCCCCCATCAAAACGATGAGGAAATTCATCACGAATTCTTTTATCTATCTCACTATAATACTCCTTGCTAGTGGCGTCAAATCCTTCATTTAATAAATCTTGATGAATTACAAACGAAGTCATGGTCATAGCTCGATCTTCTCCAAACCAAGAATTGTCTTCTGCCCAGGCTTCTGCTTTAGGATCAGGGGGCGCTGGACGGGTTTGTTGTTGTTGTGTGTACTGTTGAGGTGCAGAAAGCTGTTGCTCTTGGACCGCTCTAGTTTGATTGAGTGCCTGTACGCGTTGGGCCTCAACTGCTAAAGCAGCTAGTTTTTGCTGTGCTTCTGCTTGTTTCTCTGTGTTTTGTTCTTCGTTCGCTTCTTTTAACAGTCCTTTTGTTGTTTCAGTCTCAGCAGTAATTCTATTGGCTTCTGCAATAATATAATTACCGTCTATGTTTTGTTTTTGCTGTTTTAGTGTTGCGTTTTCTTTATACACATTTTGCGCATATTGAGTTGCTGTGTGTTCTCTTCGTTCCGCTTCGCGTAATCTTCCTGTTAATTTGTCAATTCGTTTTTTTACATTTTTGCTATATTCTTCGTGCTCATCTACTTTTTCTTCTTCTACTTCTGCTTCCGGTGCAGTTTCCAAAATAGGCTTTGAAGGAATTACAGCCTCAAAAGAAGGAACTGCATCTTCTGATAGTTCTACATCTACTTCGGGACCTGAATCGTCAATGGGTACAAGTTCTTCAGCAGGGTTTAAATTTAATTTATGTTTTGGCATGGGTCTTTCCTCATGTTAAAGTTGGTGCAGAATTGCTTCTGGGTCGGGTACTCTAGCGATGATTTCATCATCGTTGAGTATTTTTATTTCACCGCCCTCAATTTGAAAACGAGAACCGGCATAACGTCCAAACAATACCCAGTCCCCTTCTTCACACCAAGGTCCAGTTGAAAATTTTTCTTCGTTATAGGCCAAAGGACCTACTTTTAAAACATAGCCTAGAACTGTGCCTATTCGTCGTCTTGAAAGCGTCTCTTCTGTGAGCTCAATTCCTCCCTTCGTTTTTCTTTTTCCTCGATAAGGAAGAATCATAATTCGCCATCCTGTTGGATCAGGCAATTGTTCCAATAGCTCATTTCCTATTTTCTTTGGATTAAGAGTCGTTCCTTCATCATAAGCTTTTTCTAAAGGAGTTTTATTTGCCTCCTCTTCAGCCCATTTTTCTTGTAACGCTGTATTAGCCATAGTCTATGTCTTGTTTTTTTAGAATGGATCTAATTTCTTCGCGAATGAAGTTGAGCGCTTCGATATGGCCAACAAGATTTCGATAATGATTCCAATCTTTTACTTCACCATTGGTCATCATTTCTTGAATTTGCTGTTCTTTTTTGCCTATTGCGCGCGTTACAGCTGTCGCGAAGTCTAAAGTATCTATATTTTCCTCCTCGGATTATAGTTTGCGTACCCAATTCCTGTTAAAGGCTGTGGTACGGGTATGGTCGTAATTCCCCCCATATCTGGAACCCCTCCGGGACCGTATGGATCAGGCTGATACTGACCACTTAAATAGGGATTATAGCCTATTCTTTCATCAGAAATCATGTAGTTTTTTGACATTTGTGCTTCTTTTGCCAGTCTTTCTGCCTCTCGTGCTTGCATTTCTTCAATCATTTTCTGCATTTCTTCCATGGTCATGCCTTGCACAGGCGTTGTTTCTGGTGTTGGCGTAGTAGGAGTCGTCGGCGTTGTTACAGGAGTAGTCGGAGTAACAGGTGTCGTTGTTACAGGAGTAGTCGGGGTAACAGGTGTAGTCGGTGTAGGTGGCTGTGGCTGTGGTGTCGGTGTATTTCCTCTGCTTAGCCATTCTTGGTAGGCTTTCCATCTGCCGCTTCCCGGCATTGGTGGGTTCTCCGTCCAATGCTTTGTCATTCTTGCATCTTGCTCTGCTCGCCACTCTTCATATCCCGGCTCTCCCGGTCTTGGTGGTGGTGGTTCTGGCATAGGAGATTTATTATGCGACAACGCAGGTACTGGATTTTCTTCAGTTCCACCTCGTAACATATAGGTTTCCGCTTTGTCCACGGAAAGACTGATAACAGGGCCATCGGAAAAAGGCTTTTTGTCCTTAACCACCAAGTCGCCGATTATGTCGCCTTTTTTCAAATCGCCCACTTCCACAAAGCCTTTACTATTGACAAAATAAGGATGGCTATAAGAAGAAACAATACTGTCGCTGTCTTCAAATAGAACTTCACATCTTGGAGCACCTTCAATTCTTTGCACTCTGGTTACTTTCTGAGGCTCTTTTGAAGTGATGACTTCGTCGCCTACTTTAAGCTCTCCAGCTAATATCCAATCATTGTTTGCTAACTGTATGTGTTCTTTTGGACTGGGACACATTGCCCATTCTTTTTCAAACTTCCACATCGAATAGGACTGAAAATCAGGATCTCCCATTTTCGGTGGGTTTGCCTCCCATTCGGCTATTTTTTCTGGAGTCCATGATGCAGGGTCAACTCCGGTTCCCCCTCCTGGCCCCGGTGTTGGTGGTGGATTGTCCCATTCTGGACTTTCAAAAGGAGTAGATGGACCTGGTGCTGGGAAAGGCTCTTCGCCTGGAATAAGAGGTTTGTCGCTTGGTCCTAAATATGTTCCCCACTCGCCTGGGTCTGTGGGTGGTCGTTGCGTCCTATATTCCTTCGGTATGAACAACTCACCATGCCTTCCTCTTCCCCACTCAGAAGTTAATTCTTTCGGTATACTGTTGCCAGAAGCATCAACATACCTATAAGTACCACTTACCGAGGGAATACTAAAAACTTCACCAAAGCCAGGGATGTTTGCATACGGACCCTTCTCAATCGCCTTTTTCAGTTGTTCCCGTCTCCTAATCTCCCTTTGAACCTGAAAGTAAGGAGCGTTTGAAGCAGAAATCTCTGCTTGAGTTCTCGTTTGCCAATTTGGGGGTAGTGGGGGTGTTGTAACATTCTCCAATTCCTCAAGACTCCAGTTCCTCAAGTCCTCCGGACTCCAGTCGCCATAATTTGGTAAACCCGATGCACTTGGAGGTCCTCCGAGGACTTGAGGTGGTGGCATTGTTATTGGACCTACAGGCTCTGGAATCTGAACAGGAGGTACTCCGGGAAATTTTGGTTCTTGTCCTGGAAAGCCTGGTTCTCCTGGTAATTTGTCTACGGCTGCTTGTACTGGGTCTGCCGCAAATTGTGATAAAGGTGCTCCTCCAGGACCTCCTATTTGAATGGGTCCAGCAGGAGGATTAATAATATTTTGCAGCGAAGGTGTCATTTCACCAGTCATAAGATTTGGTAATGAACCCGGTTTTTGAGCAGGGGGAGCAGGAGGTCTAATAGGACGATCTCCTCTTACTTTAGGTGGAGGCCCATCACTAGCAAAATTGAAAGAAGGCCCAGGTCTTGTTGGTTGTGGTGCTGGTGGTTGTGGTACAGGCTGATCGATACCTTCTAAAGAATTAGGGTCTCTAAGCCCTTCTCCCATTTGTAAAATCCACAAAGCATCTCCCATTGAAATCTCGCCGTCTTGATTTACATCGGCAACAGCCATTTGTTCTGGAGTAAGCTGACTTACTTCACCTATATGTTGAAAAATATCATCAGCGGTAAGACCTTTATAAGAATAGGGCATTTGTTGTACTGCTGTTTGCACTGGGTCGGGCATCATTGGTTTGGGTGGTCTTGGTCCTGAAGGCCCTCCTCCGCCCATGGGCGAGCCCACAGGTATAGGTGGCATCATTGATCCTTCGGGTCGCATCATTGATCCTTCGGGTGGCATCATTGGAGGAGAACCCCTTGGTTTCATAACTCTTGTTCTTGGTCGTCTGGCCATTATTTACCTTTGTTTTTGTCTCTGTCCGTAATCGCTTTTAGAGCTGCAATATCTTCCTGGGACTTAGTTCTCTCTTCTTCTGCTCTGGCTTTTAAAACCGCAATATCTTCCTGAGATTTTATTTTTTCCTCATCCACTGCCACTTTCATCTTGGCAATGTCCTTTTGAGATTTTACTTTTTTAGTATCTGTTTTATCTTTTTGTTTAAGTTTTGCTTTATCCAGAACAAGTTTCTTTTCAGCGATTTCTTTATCGTCTTGGTTCTCTTGTGCTCTGATCTGCAACTCTTGTTGTTTTAATTCTACCACTCCATCATCAGGTGGTGCTAATATTTCTTCTAAAGCTGGCATCACCATCTCCAGTAATTGTAGCTCAATTTGTGCTTTGAGTGCTTCTTTTTCTGGATTAGGTGGAGGAGGCGCGCCTGGTGGCATACCCGGAGGTCCCGGAGGCACTGGTCCGCCTGCTTGCATTTGTGGTGGCATCATGCCGTTTCCTCCTTGTGGCATAGGTTGTTGTTCCGGCATTTGTTGATCGGCTTGTTTCTGTGCTTCCAACGATATGTGTTGAAATATATGCGACGTTAAAGTCGGCACCGTTGCCGGATTCATCATGGCCACAGGACTTTCAAGTAAAGTTAAATGCGCTTCAATATGCGTCATGTGTTCCTGTTCAGGAAAAGCCATAGGAGGAGAACCCATCAATACTGAACCATTTTCTTGCGCAGGATCCACAGGAGCGGGTGGTGGGGGATCGGGCATTAATAGTGCGTCAATATTTTCTGAACCCAGCGCCTCATACATGCGACGATAGGATTCTTTGATATTGTGTATTTCTGGGTTACTTTGTACTAACTGTAATTCCTGTTGCGCCAAGGAAATCCTTTGGCTCATAGAAAAGAAGTTTGGATCAGAAACTGGAATGACATCAACGCGACCGTCAAAGTCCTGTTGCTTAATCATTTGATCGCCACCCGTTACCTGATACGGATATTCAGGAGGCAAAAATTCTGAGAATAACCTGGCTAATATCTTAAACTCTGTTTTTTGAGCATAGTGCAGTCGTTTGTGCACAGCTGACATGACTCTTGTGCCTTGCTCCAAAAGCGCCATGGTGGTGCCAACAGGAAGTTCCTGGTTGCCTTCACCAATTTGTAAATTAGCCAAGGACGCGAATCTTTGCCCAGCTTCAACACAAGAACCCATTAAAGCAAGTAGGGTTTGTGAAGGTTCTTTATAAGGCAAAGGTATCAATGAATCTCGAAGCGCGCCCCCTGGTGCGTCTACATCACGAAACTCTCCTGGTTCCAGTGGAGTTTCGTCGTCCCTGATTCTCAGTCCCCTGGCTTTAAATCCAGCAGGAAGATTGGCTAGGGTTCCGGCATCTATGAGTTGTCTCAAGGCTCCGGTTGCGGTTCTGGAAAGTCCTCCAATCATGTGAATCAGTCCAAATCCGTAGAAACCCAAACCTGGGAGAAATTTGTAATGAACGAAAAACTGAATTTTTGTTTTCAGGGGGTCGTTCGGATTATAGTTTCTACGGATCGCTAAAACTTGATTTGAAGTTCGGTCAACTGTAATTATATAAGGGAGATGAAAACCATCGGGATCTTCAAAACCAGGGATGTCCATGGATACATGAAACTCTAGGAGCTCATACATCATTTCGTTAACGCCAGTGGTTAATCCTTCAAGGTCATCTACTTTATCTTTGGGCTTACTGGCAATATTCGTTTCACTAGGCTCCAGTGAAATGTCTCTATAAAACCCCGCTACTTGCTGTGTGCGCACCTCGTTATAGGTCATTTTTACTATATGGGTTACTCTTTCACAGGTTTCAATGTCACTGGCGGTATAAGGCACCACTAAATCTTCAGTAGGCACAAAAGTGCTTACTGCTCGTTGTTTGCTTGGGTCAAAATAGACTTTCTTGAAAGCAGAGCCCGCTAGAGGCAAATAAAACAATAATTGGTCCATTTCAGGGGTATATTCCTGCATTACCGTAGTGATTTGGTAGTTCATAAACTCTTGCACGCGCTGTGCCTGAGCCTCACTTTCAGGGTTTTCGAGCCCCATTATTCGGGTTTTTACGGGTCCTTTGGAAGGAAGAAGCTCTTTAAAAGCTTGGGCTTGAAATTGAGTAACCGATTCTGCCAGGAGGGGGTGGGTTACCCCTGATGCTCCCGGAAACGGTCGCTCACGGTCTTCATATTTGAATCCAAGGAGATCCAAGCCTTCAACATAGGTTTGTTCCCAATCGGCTCGACTGCCATGGTCATCTTCAAAATCTCCAACTAGGTCATTGGCTATCAGACCAAGGGTTGAATCATCTATGTGTTCCGCTAAATTAGCCTCAAAAGGAACCTGCTGCTGTTGCTGCTCCATGCCATAGGGATCAAAATTTATTTCAGCTGAACCGTCTTCTATAAAAGAGACAGCAGCCCCACTGTCCATGGGCAATGGTTCTTCGATCTCGACCGTTTGTCCGTCTTCAATTTCTAGGTCAATCAGATCAGCAATACGATCTATGTTCGTCGGTTTGTTTCCGCCAATTGTGGCCATTAGTTAGTCCTCCCAAATTCTCTAGGAAGGGGTTGTAAGTAATCCATTAAAAATTCTGCTGTTTGTTCTCCGAAACTTGGGTCTTCTGGCATCATAGTTGCTTCTGCCATTTTTGCAACGGCTGGAACTGTGCCAAGCGCTACTCCACCCTGTTTTATTATGCTGGTAATTTCACTGTTTGTCTCTTTTGCCAAGCGCTCCCACTCTATTGCTTCTTTAACTTTATTGACTTTTCTAGCTTCTATTGCCGCTTGCTGAGACCTGCGAAGTCGGGTAAGCATATTTTGTGCGTATGTTTGAGCAGTTGAGTCCGTAATATTTGGTCGTAGAGTTTTAATAGATCTTTGAAGAAGCTCTCTTGCCGCTTGTTGCGTTGGTGATCTTAGTCTATAAGGAAGGTCAGTACCAACAAGACTTGCTTGGTCATAACGGCTATAGTTTTGCTCCCAAGGGCGTTGGGATTTTTTTCCAAAACTCGCTTCACTTCTGTTTTTACCAATGAATTGTCCGGTTTTGCCTTCCCGCATCATTTTGTCTGTTTTTTTCAGGGAGGCCTCCATAGCCTCTTTCATTTCTCTGTTTGCAGCTTCTTCTATCTCGTCCCATCGGGACTTGGGCTTCTTTCTTTTTATCAGAGTCGCAATTCCCTGCCCTATTTTTATTGGGTTGGCCATTAGTTAGTTCCCAAATATTCTGTTCCAGAACAATAGATCTCCTATTCCTCCTTGTTCAAGGGGTTCTTCGTCAAGGGCTAAGTCAAATTCTGGCTCCTCATTATCAAAAGCAGCTCCCATGCCTCCAAAAGGAAGCATATAGTCTTCAATTTCTAGAAGGTCCTGCTTACCTCCAAAAATTTCTCCCGCTGGAGTCATTCCAAAATCAACATCAACTTGTGTAGGAAGCTTTGTTGATTTCAACATGTCCACAATCGCATTTTTATTTGTGCCTACGCCATAACCAAGTGCACCACCCGTAGCAAATAGGAGTCCTTGTTTTACTAGAGCTGGAAGCGGTGTTACAGCAAAGTCTCCTAAATTCGCTGTTCTCATCATTTCTTCGGAATGTTGGTTCCGCATAAACGTTCTAAGCTTCTCCACTGCCGCGTCTTTTTGAGCGGGAGACATGTCCATTTTGTTAATTCTTGCTCTCGCTTCGTTAAACGCATCAGAATAATGCTTTTTTATCCTGTTGCTTCCTTGCGCCATGAGTTTAGCGCTCTGCGTGTTTCTGACTTGCGTAGCAGGACTTGTTGCTCCTTTGGCTTTCTTCATTAACTCCGGAAGAAGCCTGGCGATACCTTTAGTTATCATTAGTATACGCCTGTAAAGTTAATACCGCGTTTAGCGATGCCTCCGCCTCTTGATTTACCTTTACCGGCTCCTGGTTTGGGGCCCTTTGTTGTTGCCATCTTTTTCTGTTTGGCATAAGGAACAAATCCTTGGTCCTTGATTACTTCGCCTTTTTTTACTGACATTGTTTTCTCCCGATTAGTAATACTCTTTGATTCTGCGCGGAGCACTGTCCTGCATATCATAATCTGATTCTAACCCAATAAATCCCCCCTGTCGATAGCGCAATAGTGCTTGTGTGGTTGAATCTACCAAATCATCATAATCCCCATGGGGAAACGCTGCACATTCTTCGACCAGTTCTTCCGCCCAACGGGTCTCAGGAACATACACCATGCCTGCTTCCAGAATAGGTGCTACCGAGTTTACCCGCGCAATTTTGTCTTGTCCTTTTCCAGGGGAATAGTTCACTACTGGGATTCCTGCCTGGCGTAATTCATCAGTTAGTGGCATACCGGAAGCTTTGGCTTCAACAATAATGGTGTCCGGATCCCAATAAGTATATTGTTCGTATGCAACCCGCTTGAGTTCAGGAAAATCCCAACGCCCTTTTTTACTATCTAAAAGTAACAACGCCGGACGCAGCGAGCCTTCTTCCGGCTGGAACACGCACCAGGTTGTAATTGCTGAAAAGTCCGCTGTTTCCTTTTTGGAGAAAGCCGTATCATAGGATTGTATTACATAGTGCATTTCCGGAACTTCTTTTTTGCTCCATTTTTTCCACCATTCCCTTTTCAAAATCGCTCCTTCTTCCGATGTCGGGTTTTGCATCCATTGTGCTTCCCATTTGCTCACCGGCAACGAAGCTTTGACTCCTTCAAGTTCTTCCAATTTCCAGTATCCGGGCCATAGGGCTTTGCCGGATTCGGGGAAAATTGCTGGAAATTCTACGACTTCCCATTGATCGGCATGGTCTTCGGCTTGTTTGTTCAAGAGTCTTCCTGTTAAGTCCTTGGTCCCCCAGCGAGTCATTACTATCACAATGGCACCCCCTGGTTGTAGCCGTTGGCGCGGACCGGAGGAATAATATTCCCAAGCATTGTCCAATGCCGTCGGACTAAGTGCGTCTTGTTCTGAATGGATGTCATCGAGAACTAGGAGATCCGCCCCCCGACCAGTGACCGCTCCGCCAATTCCTGAATAGAACGCTTCACCTCCGACGTTGGTTTCCCAGCGTCCGGCACTTTTTGAATCGGCTTTTAGAGCTACTCCTGGAAAAACTCCCTGGTATTCTTCCGAATCAATAATATCTCTGACGCGTCGACCAAAACGAAAAGCAAGTTCAGCAGTATGGGTAATCTGCATGACTTTAAGTTTCGGATTCCTGCCCAGCACCCAAGAAGGAAAATAAGTGCTTGCGAACTCACTTTTTGTATGTCTTGGCGGCATATTAACGATCAAACGCTTGAGTTCTCCGCGTGCTACTTTCTCAAGCTTTTCAGCAAATATCTGATGATGACGCCCTTCAATGAAATCTGGCCACATGTGTTTGACGTAGGTCAAAAAGCCTTCCGCGCCATTGCGTTGCAGTTCTTTGGCTTTTAATGCTTCTGTTAGTTCGAGCAGTTCGCGGGCGGCTTCGGGGTATTTTTCTGTTAGTTTATCAGTATTAATTAAGGTCATGCTTTCCTTTCTTTATTATACGCGATATTTTTGCACCACCAGTAAAACTCGCTGTCTCCAAGGGTGTGTTTCATGGTGTTCACTCGTTGGGCCACTAGTTGTATGTTACCTATTATATACCCTTTGTTAGGATCTTTTCTATCAATACTGACATTGAGGTCCTGCTTACCTTCGCCAGCGTGCCACGTCATAAAGACACCAGACAATGCACATCTTCCTAGCTGCTGCTGCCAAAGGCTTTTAATATGCTCCATATCTAGCTCCCATTCCATGTTTTTTCGTGCACTTTTTAATTTTGCACAGACAACGGTTAAATAAGCTTCAGGACTACTGCTTCTTGTTCTGTTTCTTTGAAAGGAGGTGCAGCGCTTACAGACATTTCTCTTGCCTGTATACTCCTCTTCGGAGAGCTCCCTTTGACAGGTGAGGCAGATTTTTTTCATACATAAAAATTTTCCTTCGACCAGGGACTCCTAAACCTTTTTATTATATATAATTTTTCAACGGACCAGGGACTCCTAAGAGCCTTTTTGTTATATAAGGAGGGACGCAAAATGTCAAATTTTCTGAATATTCTGTACCTGTCTGTTTTCTTCTCTTTAGAAGATAGTAGACAAGCTAGCAAATGGGGGGGTTGGGGTATTCTTATATATCAATTAAGCAGGTATGTTAATTGAAGAATACCCCAACCCCCCCATTTGCTAGCTTGTCTGGGCGCCCGCTTGGAGTAGCAAGCGCCCTTAGAGCGTGTCAGAGCTACTCTAAGGGCGCCTTATAGATTAACCACCAAAGGAATTGGTATTGGTTACAAGATGAAGTAGATTAGGCGATACGCCTTTACTTCTACGCTCTGCTTTGAAGTCTGCTACACCATTTGTTCTCATGTCTATTGATGTATCATGTCTGATAAAAACTTCATTAAGAACGCGTTGAGGTAGGTGCAAGATACATTGACTATGCCTGTATTCCCTTTCGATACCTACAAACTCTGACTCCACACCCGACGCCGATAACTCAGCGTCAGGATTTGGATTGGTATAGGAATTAAGTCTATACATCAGTTTGCATTGGTAATCTGTTCAGGATTACCCACTCCCACTAAATGCTCAACAGTTTCAAGGGTGGACATTTCTTCTGCTGTCGCTGTTCCTTGTTTCATGTTTGCTAACATTTGTATCAATGCCACTATTAATCGAGTGCCGTTGCTATCAACATCAGCCATTATCATTGCCATTGGTATGGCGTTATTTTCTGTTAAATCGTTTGGCATTTTAGCCTCCTATATAATGATTAGTTACTCTATTATAATACTTGACAATATGGGACATGTCAAGTAATATTGTATATGTAAATAACTATTATATAAGGAGGAAGTCATGGAATATTTTATATTAGGTCTTGTGTTCGCAGTATGGTTCGTTGGTATTGTGCTTGCTTTTAAACAATTAGCTGTCTTTTTGTTTCATTGGAACATGAAACGCATAAGAAGAAACAGAAGAAACGCACCTACACCTCTTGACTCTTGGAGTGCTAAGTATTGGGAGGATAAATCATGAGTAATGAATGGAATACAATGGGAGAAGAACGCATTGCCGACGATGTCTACAATGATAATAGCCTTAAAATGCACGCCGAGATTGTTGGCGTTATGTTAATGCTCAAAACCCATGATCGAGATGAGGCGATAGATTGGATCGTGCAACAAAGAATCGATCAATGGTATGAGCAAGGAGGTTGATATGTTTGAGTTTTTTATTGTCATCGCTTGCGGAATTTTAATCTGCGGAATTTTAGCAACTAGGTAAAAGTTGCCTCCGAGCCCCCCAACAGAAATGTTGGGGGGTTTTTCTTTGTCCGAACTCCAGCTTTCTACCTGCACGGGTAAAGTTCTTTGAGATAGAAAAGACAAGCAAGCATGTCTTTTCTAGGGCGGCCGAGAAAAGTTACAAGCAGCCCACTGGCCGTAGTTCTTTTAGATAGAAAAGACAAGCGAGCACGCTAGCCATTGCTATCGCTGCTGGCCCACTGTCGCTTGTCTTTTCCCCCCGGAAAGACAAGCAAGCGGTTGCATTATATGGGACATATGTTATAATGATGTTTCAATTAATGATTAGGAAGACACATGAACGATTTAACCAGAAAGCTGCCTTTTGATTGTCAAGTAATAGACCAAGGTCCTGTTGAAGTTGCTAATCCCTACACTGGGGAAACCTGCTCACTTGTTCCGGATGCAGTGGCTGTTTACGATACAATCAAAGGGGCAGAGCTGTTTAAGCAATATGACCTGGTCCGTAAAGGATTGGATTGGTTCAGAGAACACGAGCCGAAGGCCTACATGGTCCTGCTCGATTAAACACTAAGCCTCCTTGTTAGTGTTAAAGGCCGTCGAAAGACGGCCTTTTTTATGCCAGGA
>Ga0080013_1004267_pt1 | contig 14208 bp, 11 predicted proteins | sample ETNvirenome_6_85_FD_69236 | JGI IMG/M metagenome (GOLD analysis project Ga0080013, IMG submission 69236) | Marine viral communities from the Pacific Ocean - ETNP_6_85 (SPADES assembly) (version 2) | ecosystem: Environmental > Aquatic > Marine > Oceanic | place: Pacific Ocean | collected 2013-06-19
GTTTTTTCTGTACGAGGATACTCTAATCTTAACATATCAAATACATTCGCAATACTTCTTGCTGCCCAGATCTGTGTATCAATATTAGTTTCTCTTTTAATTGATCGAAGTAATCCTTGTTCTGCTTTTTTAAATTCTGTTTTCATTGCGTGTGCTTTTTCGATGTCAACCCTTACGCCTTTAAATCTCATATCAACTAGACATGGGAAGAGTTCTGTTTCTAGATCAAATATATCTTCCAGGTCCTGATTAAGAATTTCTTTTTTCATTTCTTGCCATAGGCCTAGAGTTACCTCTGCGTCTCGTTCTGCATAAGATCCAACATGCATAGCAGGAAGTTTGTACATTTCGGCCTTAGGGTCGATCCCCCATTCTGATGCAGCTTCAGCTAAAGCAGATTCATTTTTACCGTAACCTAAATGATGCCAGGATAAACTATTTAAATCATATCTAAATCTATTTTCATCAGTGATAGCTGCTGCAATCATGGTACATACAATGTCGCCATTAATTTTAAAGCCGAGTTTTCTTAACCAGCAAATATCATACATAGCATTATGAAATATTTTTGTAGATGGAGATTCTAATATGTCTTTAAGCCATAACAGGACTTTTTGTTTGTCCATATTACCACCACCTTCATGAGCGATTGGAAAGTATCCTTTATAAAAAGAAGTAGCGACCGCGATACCTATAACTTCTCCATTACCAATAATAGAACCAGATCCTTTTTTAATTAAGTCAGGATCTCTTGTTTCTAAGTCAATTGCAATTTCATCAACCTGTCTTAGGTCGGGAAATTCTGTAGGTTTGACCCATTCTGTTTGGGCTTCAAACTTTGGTATTCTCATTCTTTTTTTTCTCCTCTTGTTTTCGCTTAATGATTTTTTCTACAATTCCCCCGTAACGTTTGTTATCAGTCTGGAAGATTGATTTAACAATATCTTGTTTTAGTTTTGGTAGTTTTAATAAAGTTTTTTTCACGGATAATCTCGCTCAATAATCATGTCGATAAAATGTTTTGCTTTCAATAAATCTTCCTTTCCATTCTTCGAGCGATGTCGAATAATATATTTTATAACGCATCCCTCCGGATAAAGCAACTCATTCTCAATCACAAATTGACTTGGCTGAATTTTAAATTTTTTATAATGAGATCCTCCGATTTGTTTACTGTAGACTTTCGATGTCATATCCTTTGTCCTCCTTTTTTGCCGCCATAATATATAAATTTTGTTTAGTACGGGTGACACCTACATACCAAACTCTATTTTCTTCATCTTCTTTGTCTTGACTTTTTTCAACAGCTTCCCGAATAGTTTTAGTATTATCTAAGATAAGCAAAACATTATCTGCTTCACCACCTTTAGCTGCATGGATCGTTGACAGTTTAACTCTTGGTTTATTAGATAATTCTTCGCCGCTCTGCAGCATGTCCCGAATATATAGGCTGTCTTCAGGTTCAGTTTCAAAAACATCAAACCATCTTTGGGTCTCCGTGTACCCAAATTCTTTTAGATCGTACATTCTTTCTTCTGTTTGTGGAAAAGGCTTGCCTAGGTATTCAAAAAGATCACGACATTCTGAGATAGAGAGTAAGGACCCGTTTGTCCATCGTGTATAATTTTGTATAGCTGAATACAGTCTTGTCTTATAACTTTTTCTATCTTTATATTCAAAATAAATTCCCATCTCCCGAAGAATAGGTTTAAGTTTTATTAATTTATCATTGTATCTAGCCAACACTAACCATTGTCCTTTTTGTAAAGGAACATCTTCAATTGAAGTTCCAAAATATATTTCTCCATCTTCATCTCGTGCTTCCCATTCTTTTTTTATTCTCCTCTCATCTGGTATTTTACTTAAAATATTGTCAGCAATGTGTTGAACGCATCTAGGGACTCGATAAGATTGAGGTAATACTATTTCTTTTGCAGGTTCTTGTTGAAATCTTTTAACATCTGCACCAGCCCATCCATAAATAGCTTGATCATCGTCGCCAGCTAATATAACATGTTTAGAATTTTTCTTTAAAACATCAAACATTTTCCACTGTATTGGCGATAAATCCTGTGCTTCATCAACAAATATGACGTCATATTTCGGACATAATTCTGCCACAATGAATTTTTCAATCATATCTGTAAAATCTTTGAGGTGAAATGATTCTTTATAGTTATCTAATTCATCCTTTAAAATATGTAATAAATTTTTTTCTAGCTCATCAGAATACATTCCACTATTATATTCTTCATCAATTGTTAACTCCTTGATTCTTGCTGCATTAATTAAATTAAAATATTCACTGTCTGAGTCTACGAAACCTGTCTTTTCTTCTCCATTACTATAAACTGTTACTTCTATACCTACACTTCTTCCTATATCTTCATAGTGTTCATCCTGCATCACTTCGCTTTTTTTCATTCCTAGTTTCCAGAAGGCCAGTGAATGTAAAGTTCTAAAATGTTGTAAATCTTTTTCCTTAATATGTTTGTTTTGATCGAGCATTCTTTCTTTAGCTTCCGTGGCAGCTTTCTTAGTAAAAGCAAAGTACCCTATCTTATCAAGAGGAGTTCCTAGTTTAAGAAAAGTTCGAGCATAGTGTAGAAGACGGGTCGTTTTCCCTGTTCCCGGAGGCCCGAGTATTTTTCTCATCATATTATATCCTTTTTATGTTTAAGTTTAGTATGATGAATAGGTACGTTTTCAAATTCTTTTACAGAAATTTTTACAACATTTTTAGTGGGTGTATTATATTTCCCTTTATCTTTAGTAGGGAATCTTTTTTGATCCAGGAACTCTATTTCACATTTTTTATAGGTTGACTCCATCATGGTACCTGTTTTGTCTTCACTATATTTCCAGTTCTTAGATTTTAGTTTATCATAAAACTTATCAAATTTAAAAAAAGCACATCCTTCTTCTATTAAAACAGTTCCTGTTTTAAATCCTGCATCGTTCATAGCTTTAGGCCCGTTGATTTTAGCATGAAGTACATCATGTAATTTTTCTTTAGAGGATGTTCCTATTGGAGGGTTAACTATTTTTTCAGTTTTCCATAAAGCATCTAGAACTATTTGATCTTTATCTCCTTTAATAATTGGAGGAGCAAATCCTGCAGCTTTAGATATTGAGTTTCTTCTTTTACGTTGATCATTTACATGTTCAACCGAACGACAATGGACAGTAGCTGTGCTTACTCCATCAGGTTTAATTACATCAAATTCATATTCCGGTTCCGGATCAAGATCTATTTTTTTAAGATTAGTTAGGATTGGATAAGTTCCTTTGGATCCTGCTAAAACTCCAAATTTTTTCTTAAGACATATTCCTTTTTTACAATGATCGTTGATAGGACTTTCAGTACAAGTAAATCCTTTTTCAGATTTGTTCCATGATCTTATTTTTGCGTTAAGAATCCTGTCATCCCATGCGTTAGCATGTTGTTGTTCAAAATATTTTACTGGTGCATTTTTAACTTTTTGTTTCCATGTATCTTCGTACTTCATCTTCACAAATACATGATAATTATACATAAATCGGTCCTTGCCATCAAAGGCAGGATTCTTCATAATCTTGCTAAGTGTCGCTAGACATGGTGGTCCATCTTTAAATTCGTCATCAGCTCCGTCATAAATTGCCTGATCAATGCCTTCAGTAATTTTATTTAATTCGTCGGGATGAACCAGGTTAGATTCAACTAAGGGTATGAATTGGTCAAAAGTAAATTCTGTTCCATCTATATTTAGAGCTCTTCTGTCCGTCTTATTAAAATAAGGTAAATTAATAAATTGTCCTGGTCTCAATCCTCCTCTTTCAAGATCTCTAGTTAGTTGGGTTTGTTTTGGAAAAATTTCTGTGTCTGCTTTTAGATTAAAAAGAGGAAGAAGATTACTTAAAAAAGATTTTAAAGTAGCTGCATCTACAAACTTCTTCATAAAAATATATAAATGAAGCGATCCACTTTTAGATAAAATGGGAATAAGGGGTAATTTGTATTCTTGAATTTTGTCTATGACAAATTTTTTGTCGAAATTATCATAATTAGATGGGTCTATATCAATAATTCCATATTTAGTTTCCCCGTCTTCATTACAGGGCTGCATTCCAATTGATTTAATGCCATTTAAATGATCAATATAAACTTGATCAGTGAGTTCTTCGTAATTCCAGCGATAGTCGCCTGGTTTTAATTTAAGTTTTCCGCTATCGGGATCCCGATAAGCGTTCTTAATATTAGCGACACCATAGGCTCCTCTATAACCATTAAAAATCTGTATGTATTTCTCATTCATAATATCTTTCCATGGGCCCTTCAGTCTCCCTCCAGGCCCACGTCATGCATGCTTTCTTCTTCAGAAGAAATTAGAAATGCGATTCAGAACCTTTAGGTTTTTCCTCACCGTGTTTTGCTTTGACACTTCCTTTAGAAATGTTTTCAGAAAACGTTTTGGCTTGTTGATAGAGTGAACTATCAGTGACTGGTCCAACCTTATTTACTTCCCAACCAAACCAAGTGCCTTTGTCGTTAGACATTTGAGTTGTTTTTAGTTTGTAAATATGGCTAAAAGATGCCGGAGTAAATAATCCGTTTTTACCTTTTAGTTTTAAACCACTCATCATTGAGTTCCACTTTCTACTAATTTTTAATTGAGTAGATTTCATAGAAATCAAAGCTGTTGAGGGACTATCTCCTAAGATAATCACAAAATGAGATGCAGTTTTGTCGATATAATTACCGTTAGGTAATCTATCTTTATAATTTGCATCCGGTTTTGTTTTTGACATGATGTCGGATGAAGATGGGTAGATGTTAACTGGCGCACCTAGACCTTCTCCTCTATCCTTCCATTCAAGATATTCAAGTTTATAAAATGCAGGAATGACATTTATGCCTTCCACTCCATTGTATAACTCTCCAGTAACAGAATTGTAAATCATTCCTGCTTCTGCACCTTCCACATATTTACCATCCCTTTTATTTACTTCGGGAGATAATTGTGCAAGGATTTTTAAGAAAGGCAACGCTAAGTCTTGTTGACCTATACTGCCTAGTCCTTTCGCTGCATCTTCTTCAAACACATTGGCTGGAAGAGGAGCATCGGTTTTTTTAGTCATGGTTCCTTGTTCATTATTCATGATTATTGTTTCCTTGTTATTTTTGTTCTGTTGCCCGTGAACAGGTTAAATAAGTCAGAAGGCATATCTTGTCCAGCTTCGACGCGCTCCCTGACTAATGCTTTAAGTGTCATAGGTTCAACCTTTAATTTCTGGACAGGTTCATACCCTTGACCTTTTGCAAGGACAGCATAATCGCTAGCCTTGGTGTCTTCGTTACGACCAAAAGCAACAGTAACCTCATTTTTTATAAGGTCACCTAGGCCGTTGTCTCGAAGCCATTTAAATGCTTCTTCCTTTTTTGCAATAGGAATAGAAGCACCGTAGACGGGTTTAACTTCAACTGAAGATCCGTCTGCGAGTTTTAATGTGGAGATGTTCATTTCCTGCATCATCGTAGGAATGATTTCTCCTGAAACTAATTCAACTTTTCTTTTAAGTTCTTTTAGTTCCTTTTCTTTGTTAGCTAATTCATCTTCTAGATTTGTTAGCTTAACTACTTGATCAGATAAAGTTTTAGCTTCATTTACTGAATTTAAATCTTCTCTCTGATCTCGTTCAAAATCAATGTTATTCATCGATTTCTCCTTTCTCATGTAGGTTTATTTTAATAGGATAATATTGTCTTTCTTGTTTATCCCATTTTAGTAAATTATATTTACCATTTGTTATATCAGAAACTATAGAACATGCGACCCCAATAATAGCAGGATCTCCTGTTAATAATAAATAGTCTTCTTCATTAAAGTCCTTTAATGATTTTCTTAATTTAAAAATTAAAGGGCCTGGAGAGAAAATTATTTGAGAAAGTTCCGGCAATAAAAATTTAAATGCTCCGTATTTAGACGCGCCCATAATATTTATTTTAGGTTTACCTGACGAAGTACCTGGAATTTCTTGTATCACATATACTGTATTTTCTTTCATTGACAAACAATATAAGATAGTCTATAGGAGAAGTCAATACAGAAAGAAAAAATATTATGAATTATAAATTTAAGACAAAGCCATATGAGCATCAGCTAAAGGCTTTAAAGGCTTCCTGGAATAAATCTTATTTCGCATACTTTATGGAAATGGGGACGGGTAAGTCAAAAGTTTTATTAGACAACATGGCTCTGCTTTATGACCGGGGAAAAATTAATGGTGCCTTAATTGTAGCGCCCAAGGGGGTAATAGGAACCTGGTATACTCAGGAAATACCTACCCACTTTCCTGATCATATCGACAATAAGACCGTCTTATGGCAAGCCCTTATAAATAAAAAACAACAAAAAAAATTAGATGTCTTATTCGAAGAAGGAGAAGATTTTCATATTTTAATTATGAATGTAGAAGCATTTTCTACTCAAAAGGGGGTCGACTTCGCATACAAATTTTTAAGTTGTCATAATACGTTATTTGCAGTTGATGAAAGTACTACTATCAAGAATCCTGATGCTAAACGTACTAAAAATATATGTAAATTAAGCTTGCATGCAAGATACAGAAGAATTCTTACTGGATCTCCGGTTACTAAGTCTCCTTTGGATTTATACAAACAATGCGATTTTTTAGAACCTGAGCTTTTAGGTCATACTTCTTATTATACTTTTAGAACACGATATGCGGTGATGAGGACAGCCAATTTTGGAGGTCGTTCAGTTCAAATAGTAGTAGGATATAGAAATCTTGAAGAACTGGCTGAAAAATTAAAAGTATTTTCTTACCGAGTGTTGAAAGATGAATGTTTAGATTTGCCAGCTAAAACATATATGAAAAGAATTATTAAATTAACACCAGAGCAAGAAAAAATTTACAAACAAATGAAACATTTAGCTCTTGCTCAAATGGACGGAAAGGTGATGACGACTGCTACCGTTTTAACCCAGCTTATGAGACTTCAACAAATTAATTGTGGTCATTTCACAGCTGATGATGGAACTATAAAACCTATAAAAAATAATCGAACATCTGAACTCTTAGATATGTTAGAAGAGATACACGGAAAAGTTGTTATTTGGGCACATTACCAGTACGATGTAGAAACAATAGTTGAACATCTTAAAAAAGAATATGGGGATGACTCTGTAGTAACTTATTATGGAAAGACTCCTATGAACGAGCGCCAGGATAATATTGAAAAATTTCAAAATCCGACTGATTCAGTCAGGTTTCTTGTTGGAACGACCCAAACAGGTGGATACGGAATCACACTAACAGCTGCATCTACGATGATTTATTATTCTAATGGATATGACCTAGAAAAACGACAACAGTCAGAAGCCCGAATTGACAGAATCGGTCAACATTTTCCTATGACATATATTGACCTTTTTGTAGAAGATACTATTGATGAAAGAATTGTTAAAGCTCTTAGAAAAAAAATAAATATTGCTACTAAAATTATGGGGGAAGAATTAAAATCATGGATTTAAAAGAATATTTTTTACCAAAGAACAGTATGATAGGCGGATGGTATATTCCTCCTTTAGTTTGTGATGATCTTATAAATTTATATAAAGATAATAAAGATAAACAGTCTCCAGGAGTAGTTGGTCCGCCTCCACATGTAGACCCCAACCAAAAAGTTTCCACTGAAGTCACTATTAATCCTTCTTATAATAATCCGACATTTCTCATATATCAAAATTTTATAGGAAACATTATTCATTTATATGAAAAGAAATATCCTGAAGTTGAAGAATTTAGTAAATTTGGATTGGGAGAACCATGCCAGATTCAGTATTATAAACCAGGAGAAGGATTTAAAAAGTGGCATTTTGAAAGAAGCAGCGCACAAGAAAATCGTTGTTTAGTTTTTATGACTTATTTAAATGATGTGCCTGATGGAGGAACTCATTTTAAATACCAAGATTTAAGGACTCCTGCGGAGAAAGGGCTAACGTTGATGTGGCCTACAGATTTCTCTCATACGCATAAAGGTCAAATTACAGATAAACACGAAAAGTATATAATAACTGGATGGTTAGGGTTTGCTTAATCCTACATTTTCTGGGAGTGTAGTAAAAGTTTGCCCAGAAATTTTTACCTATTTGACGTAGCGGTCAGTTGACAGGCCTAGGATTGGTTTATAATTTGTTTTTCCATTGTCATCTTTAATGGCCATTAAATATTCCTTTCGATTACTATTTATTTCTTTCTTATAACTTACATGTACCCATCCGGAGTTGGGTTGACCTGGTTCATAATATTCTAATATCAGCTGATCAAACATAAGATTCTCTTTGATCCAGTCGCTGACTTCATTGTTGGGGACTCCAAAGATTTCAAAATCCGCCGCCTCTCCCTTGCAGTGTTGAGATTTGCTTGAACTACCTATCTTTCTTGACAAAATTTCGTTGCGATAGCCCGAGGTAATAGTGACTACGTGATTGAAGTGGTCTCTAATTGGCTGTAGGACCCTCTCACAGAGCAATCTTAGATTCTCCTGCTCATCCTCACTAGGGTTGTTGTCAAGGCCCATCCTTGTGGCCGTCTGTGACTTGCATAGCTCGGCCAAGCTAAAATTTTTAGATAATTTCATTAAATAGTTTTAAAAAGTAAGTTAATTAGTTGAAACGCCACAGCCCCCACCGTAGCTAAAAGAACCCAATAGATTTTGTCTATCTTGCCTCCCAAGTTTTTAATATCACTGTTCATGTGTTTTAAATGATTGGTTTTAAGGTTAGAAATATCTCTCTTCAGACCAGTTACATGGCCATGCAAACTTATAATATGTTCTCTAGTAGTTTTGGGTGTCATAATTTTTTTAACTCCGGCCGAAAAGTCTATCAATTTTTTGCTGAGTTGTCATTTGATTATAAGGAATATTTCCACCTTGATTTGTGAATACCTGAGGGTTTACACCAGGAGTATTTAACGGAGTTCCTGTATTAAGGCCAGGGATAGGTCCCGTGTCCATAATACTTGGAGTAAGTGGGTTTTGTATATCAGGGAATAGATCATTTAAAGAAAGGTCAGAGAATTCACTCTCAAGATCACTAATAATATCGTAAGCCGCGTCCAAAGGATTAGCGACACCCATCTCATCTGCATGAGTTTGGAAAGCTTCTTCTACTTTAGCTGATAATGTATAAGGTCTGAATTCACCCTCATCAATTGCGTCCTGTTCTACCTGAGATACTCTATCAAGAGCCTGCTCGTATTTTTCCTCAGGGATTCCTAATATTCTTGCTGCATCCATATCTAGTTTAAGATCTTTTTTAACTCCGAACAAAGCTCGATTAGCATTGATGTAAGCATCTACAATTTCTCTTGGTTCAATTGGTCCACCTTTTAAAGTAACTCTAGTAAATAAAGACCCAGACTTTCTAACTCCTTGTTGGTAGTCAGCCACTTTATATTTCATGGTTCGACCTGGGTTCACTTGAACTGCTCTGAATCCAAAGAGTCCTGCGAACTCATCACCGAACTCATAGTCTTGTCCATACTCATCATACTTTCCTTTAGTGAGAACATCTATTTGTTTAAGAGATGTATCTAATCTTTTAAGTTGAGGATAAGAGAAAGGCATTTGAGCATCTACTAAATGTTTAAATCCTTCCCACATTTTAGTTCCTGCCCTATCTTTTGGATTATAAACTTCAAATCCATCTCTTGTTCTTCCTTGTCTCATAACAAGATCAGAAGCTGCTTCGGTCCAAATAGATTCTGAAATAAATGGTGAAGCAAATTCTTTCATAGCAGTATATGTTCCCAACATAAAGTCATCCATGATACCGTCATTATCTTTTCTTCCATCCGCGACTGCATTGATCACAGCTTGAACAGGTCTTATTAAAGTATCGTAGGCATTGGCATGAGAGAAATCGACATACTTAAATTCTCCTGTTTCCGGATCCTTGATCGGAAGGATCGTTGAATTCTTAGACCAGCTTGCTACGTATCTTCTGATCGCGGCTTGTTCCTCATCAGTCACATCGTAAAGCGCCTTGAACATTTCAGTCGTTGCATAAGGTACAGCGGCTACCGTTAAACCAAAGCCCATCAATCTTTGATAACCGATGGCTTGAAAAGGTTTAACTTTTTTGCCCTTTATAATTACTTCAAAATTAATATCTCTTAAAGCTCGTTCAACAATGTTCGTTCCTGTTCTTGCAATCTCTGCAGGAAACGATACGAAATTTCCTAAAGGTAATTTTCGAGTAGCTTTAACCATATCAGAAACGAAATCGTAATTGGGAATATTATTTTTAACAATGTCGGCTGCTTCTCTTTCCAACCAGTCATCAGTTAAGTTAATTGTTTCACCAGCAGCATTTTTAAAGGTCTGGTTTAAATCTTTTGTAAGTCCTACGCTTCTAAAGGCTTTTTCCATCCTAGCTTTTTCAACAGCCCAGGAATATATTTTCCAGAAGTCATCTTCAGCAGTGTACAAGTCTTGACCAACAGACTTTAATTTTTGTAAAGGTTTTAGTAACATGGCCGTTCCTTTATTAGCGGTCATGGTCTCACCGAATTTAACATCCTGCAATAGTCTACTGACATCTCCTAATCGTACGTTAGTATTCACCACTCCAAGTTCTAAGAGTCTATCGTAAAGTTTATTATTGAGTCCTGTTCCTTTCAAAGGAGTTTGTAAAGCGGAATAAGCCATTCTGATTGCTTCCTTATCCGCAAAGGGAACGACCCCATTCGCTGCAGCAAAGGCTCCAGCACTTATAAAATTTCTCATGTGAGTGACAGGAGATAAAATTGTTTTAGCAATTTGTGAGGTTGCTTTCGGATAAAGGAGTAAGCTATGATAAAGTTGTGAAGTCATTCCTTTGTCAGCAACTCCCATTCCTACCTGCTTCATTGCATCTGCCATACCCGGCGTAGCAAACCAAGGAGCGTCTGGATTAGAAAAAGGATTCGTGGCTCCATCCACTCCCATCTTTTCTTTTGGGGGTAGACCTTTTTTAGCACGTGCCCTAGCAGCTGCTGCTTCTTTTGCATAATAACTTTGTCGAGATCCTGTTCCTACCTGTAATGTTTGAGCAGGATCAATAACCTCCATTCGTTTATAGTTAGGTCCAAAAAACTGTAGAGCTTCGTCTTCACTCCTAACAAACATCGGCATGATATTAGTCTTGCCTGTTGCTTCTATTTCCTTGTAGGCTTTTTGTAAAAGCTCATCATTCTTTTTCATTAAATCTCTAAAGAAAACATTTCTTCTGACGATCATGGAAAGTTTAGCGGTCCCTGCGAGGATCGTTTGCATTGGATTCTGGTTTTTACCTAAGAGTTGTTCAAAAAGTTTACGGTCAGCAGGATTCTTAAGAGCTGCGATAGAAGCTATCTGAGTACCCCGAGGTGTTACTGCGGCCTTTAATGAGGTTCGGTTAAGAAAGAAGCTGGGAATAGAGAACAAAGCATCTGAAGGTTTATCTAATCTAAATCCCTTAGGCATGAAAGCTGAGTCTATTACTCTCTTCACCAGGGTTTCTGCTTCTTCTTGTCCTATTGGTCTGTCGGCTGCTTTAGCACTGTCCATAAAAACTTGTTTCGCTCTATCAATTAATTCTCGACTAGGTTTATATCTAAACCAAGGGATCAAAGATTTATTGTACATAAACTGATAGGTTGATCCTAAATAATTTTTAAATTTACCACCGAAGACAGATTTAAATTCTTTAATTTGATCTGGAGATAGGGTGCTTCCAAGCTCGTCGAATAATTTTCCCCATTTAGTTCGAATCGCACTTAGATTTCCTGTTAACTCTGAAATAGCTTTGGCTGCTTTTTCTTTAGGCAGAAGCTCATCCATTGTTCTAACGACTTTCTCCAGTGCCTCCTTCTTCATTGGACCCCAGCTTACTTTACCGGCATCGTCTAGTGTGGGCATTCCAGAAAGAAGCGCCTCGTTAACGTCGGTCATGAATTGCTCTCTGGCTTTAGTTGTGGGTGAGTTATCCATAATGGATTTCATTCGTGGATACATCGCATCGATAGACTTATCAATATCTCTAGACATTGTTTTAGCAAATCGTGCATCGCCTCCTGCTAGTCCTTTGGATTTTCTAAACTCAGCAAATGCTTCAGGCGTCCAGCCACTTCTAGATCTGAACCAGGATCCTACCTTGTCGATCCATCTATCCATCTGACTGTTAGCAATATCTAATTCGTTGTTCCTGTTTCTTAATTTTCTAATCGTTGCTCCGGTTCCTCCGATCAAGCCTGTAAATAAAGCTCCTTCGGTTCCGAACTTAACTCTGTTCATTAAATCTCTAACGGCGTCTTCACCTTCTCCTCTATCAATTTCTGTGGGACCTCCTAAAAGATCTCCAAGACTTCCTACATCTTCTACGTCTCCAATGAATACACCTTCGGCTGCACCTCCGAGTAAAGCTCCAGTCATAAACTGTTTACCTTTACCTTTTGAGGTAAGCTTATAAGTATCTTTAAGTCCTTTTTGTAAAATAGGATTCTTAAGGTCTAAATATTTTCCTGATTTGGAAGCCTGCATGGCTGCGTTAGCCATCTTCGTTCCGTGTCTAAAAGCTACTCCACCAGGTACACCAATGTTAACTAAAATTTCTGTAAGTTTTCCGGCTGTTGTTGCTTCAGCTTTCTCATCCCATTCTGTAAGATCATCGAACCATTGTTCAACGCTGGCTGCTTTGCCTGAGTTGACACCCAGATCCATGAGCGTTGCGCCTAGAGAAAATAAACCTTTAGGAATACCAATAAGACCTGAGCCTATTCCAGCTAGGACTGATTCAAATGTTCCTACTTTATTATTAGCGTCGGGACCGCCACCATGTTCTTGGCTTATTAGTTCTTGGAGAGTCGGCATTTATCCTCCTATGCAATTTGTTTTTCGACGCCACCGGTAACTCTATATATACCGTCGCCTATCATATAAATACCATCGCCCGACACTACGGTATTTGCGTCTGTCTTGATGAAGGTCTCACCATGTTCATCTGCAAGCAGACGAGATATTTGTTCCAGTTCGTCTTTTTTTATTCCACCTTTTCTGGTAGCAAGAAATGCCTTCAGACCTCCTTCGAAAGATCTTGATGCTTTTAATCCTTCCTTTGCACCTTCTATTTGTAATTCTGTTAATTCTGTTTTGAGCGCGTCTTTTTCTTTGCTTAGATCTTTTTCGATCTCAGCTTTAGTAGCCATTAAACCTACTGCTTCTCTAATTTGATCTGGTTTGTCTAATCGTTTACTTGTTGCTTGGATGACGGGGTTAATTAATTCTTGAGTAATATTTTTTAGATCCAATGTTCCTCTATCACCTACAATTTTACTTGCATCAATTAGAGCATCTGCGATCGCTGTCTTTTTAGCTCGGTCATAGCCCATCATGTCTAAATATTTTTGAACTCTCTCTTCTCGCTGTTTGTTAGCGAAAGCTTTTTTTGCTGAGTCGGATAGTCCTGTGTCTCCGCCTCCTGCGCCTGTATCTGCTTCAGGATATCCACCTGGTTTCATTATACCTGTTGGTGGTGGGGTTTTTCTTTTGGAACCATCCGGCCATAAATACCATCCAGCAGTTAATGCTATACCAGAAGGAGAAAAAATACTTTTCACAACTTTGGATCCTAGTCCGGCTGCTGTTGGACTAAATATAGATTTCCCAAGCCAGCCTAGACTTTTAACTGCCGGGTCTCTACCTAACCAGTTAGGGTTAAATTTAGCTGGATTCATAGTTATCTGCTGATGGGCTCCCGCGATGTTTGGATCGGTTTTTTGTAAAGCTTTTAAAGCTTTTTTTCCTTTTATTCCTCTTCCGGAGTACAGTGTTCCTCTTGTAACTGAACCAGGTGTTGTTGTACCAAACATGCTTTTAATTTTAGGAAGATATCTTGCTCCCGTTCTCATTGCCCATGGTGCTAGTCTTGAAAGGCCTAGAATTGTACCTACCGTACCTGAAACTACAGCGTGATGTTCTCTGCCATCTGTTTTAGGATATGCGGAAGATCCTACAAGAGGTCCACCATCTTTTTTTGGTTCTCTAATTCCATGCATGATTCCCTGTTTAATGGGACCGCCCATGTTAAACATTGGTCTAGATAAAGTTTTCATTATTATATTTTTCCAAGTAGAGGTTGTGGGTGGAACATTTTTTGATACAAGCCTCCCACTCCTAAAGCT
>Ga0080013_1004268_pt1 | contig 14207 bp, 18 predicted proteins | sample ETNvirenome_6_85_FD_69236 | JGI IMG/M metagenome (GOLD analysis project Ga0080013, IMG submission 69236) | Marine viral communities from the Pacific Ocean - ETNP_6_85 (SPADES assembly) (version 2) | ecosystem: Environmental > Aquatic > Marine > Oceanic | place: Pacific Ocean | collected 2013-06-19
CGAAGAATGTAAAAAGTACTTGGGAATGTCTTGGCAACAAGTACACAATTTAATGTTTGGTAAATATGAAGACAATGAATCAAATTATTTGGATGGTACTGCATGGGAAAAAACAGACGAAGTAGCAAACATTTACAATAGGTTAGTAATATGGGATGCTCGCAAAGTACATTCAGCGTCTGCATACTTTGGAGACAATATACATAATAGTAGATTGTTTCAATTATTCTTTTTTGACTTAGAAAAGGAGGAAGATAATGTCGACCACTAAATGGACAGCCAGTCACATGAGACTAAGTCCGAGTAAGATTAATACTTACTTAAAATGCCCAAGAGAGTTTTACTATAACTATATAGCTAAATTACCACAGAAGAAAACAATACATCTTTTTAGAGGTACATTAGTACACCAAGTATTAGAAGACTTATTTAAAAAACAATTCCGTACTCTACCACAATGGGAGAAAGGAGTTCCTAAATTATGGGTTCAAGGTCAATTTGAAACTGGTTGGGAAGAAAAGATAGCTAAACATAAATGGTTATGGGAAGTACATACCCACGAAGAGATGGATGCTATGTATAAAGAGACTGAAGCTTTATTACAGAACTTTGTTGACTCCGTCAATAAGAAATTAACTGAAATGGTTGATTGGAAGATATTTAGGAATAAACAACAAGCATGGAATGCAGTAGCTCCTAAGTATGCTGAGAAATGGGTTAAGTCTAAAGAATATGCAATAGTAGGCGTTATTGATGTAGTATGTAATGATTTTGATGGTGGTACTACTTTATTAGATTATAAAACTAGTAAGCGCTACGGAGCATACTTACCAGAGGAATATTATCGCCAGTTGATTATCTATGCTTTCTTATACACATTAGAGATGGGCGAGATGCCGACATTCGTAGGCGTTAATTACCTCCGCTTTGATGATACTTTCTTTGTTAAGGTTAATCAAGAAGTGCTTGATGAAGCTAAAGACTTAATTAAGATGGTACATGATTGTATAAAGGAACGCGAAGAATACGAAGATAGATATGAGCAAAAGCCTCAGAACCTTTGTAAGTGGTGTTCTTTCCATAAAAGTAATGGTGGACCTTGTGATGCGGAAGTACCAAAATGGGAACCTAAATATAAAAAACGTAAAAAGGAAAACTATTCAGATATAGATTCATCTTTGAAGAAAGATTTAGATGTTGAGTCTCAAGACCAATTTCCTGACTTCGATTAGGGGTAATCTTTAAATACAAGCGTCATGTAAAATAATACATGGCGCGCGATGATTATGGAGCCATTTCCGTAATCTCTGAAGAAGAACGAGAGATTTTAGGGATTGGTGGTCCACGAAAACCTCAAGACGATGAAGAGGAAAAACTATTCGAGACTATTGGTAAAGCTGCTGATAAGATTGGGGAAACCCAAGTAGGGAGAAAAATAGGAACTATAATCACCGTGATTCTTTTAGCTATTCTGAGTGGAGGTGCTAACATGTCTATCATTCATGATTTTATGAATGGAGATGATGAAGGACCTATCGGAGGTTGTCTAGAAGATAATGCCACTAATTATAATCCACAAGCTACATTCGATGATGGGAGTTGTAACTTTGTGGTGATTGTATATGGTTGTACAGACCCTGAAGCGGTTAACTATGACCCCCAAGCCACACATGATAATGGGAGATGTAATATCTTAAATCAAGGTGGTAATAATACAACTAATGAAACTCAAACTAACGAAACAGTTTATGGTTGTATGGATGTAGATGCTAATAACTACAATGACCGTGCAACTGAAGATGATGGCTCATGTGATTATGAGAATGAAGAAAACCACTGTAACCATACTGAAATGTATGCTTGGGATGGTTTATCTCATGGTAATGTATCTAGACCTTCCAATAATAGTATAGATTTCTTTATGGACTTTGATACAGATTGTGATGATATGGACGACCCATTACCTATATTAGTTTATTACGATTTAGTACACATAATGATTGAGGAAGACGACGATGGTAATAAATCAATGTATTATGATAATTATGTATATACTCAAGTATTCCTTAATGTTTCAGGATGGTTCGAAGATGAACATTGGTTTGAGTATGACGAACTATTCGATGTAGATTTAGAAGAACAGTTCACTGATATTCACGAAGGTTACTGGTTTTATTATACGTCTTATTATGCAGACTATAATGGAAACGGTGACTATTACGAAGAAGGAGAATATGTTGGTTACTCCACCAATTGGGGTAATGAAGACATAGAAGAAATGGGATGGAGATTAGAGGTATGAAAGCTAAAGATATGCTTTTACTAACAAATATGCTAAGTAAGATTATATCAGAGGTAGATGACTTAAAGGCGATAATAAAGGAATCAGTTTCTAATCGCTTTGACGAAAACTATGAGGGAGAGGATGATGAGGAATGATGGAATGGATAGATTTATTAACAATGATGGGGATAGTGATGGCAGGACTATCAATTGTAACTGCTTTCGCGGTACTTGTGAATTTTGCGCGCCAAGCATTAAAACAAAGAAAACCCAAATTAATAAAGGTAGTGTCAGAAAAAAAGAAAGAGGAGAAACCAAAGATGAGTAAAGAAAAAGGTGAAGGAGTTACATTTAACGATATCTTCATGTTTATGATTGCTGTACCTTTAGTTTTACTCTGGGTTGGGTTTGCAGGTTTCGTTATACACACGGGACTTAATAACTCAGCAGTTCTTGAGAATATTGAAGCATATACAACTTTGATAGCTATATTAGGTGGGCCAGCTCTTCTAATTATTAAAGATGCTCTAGACGTATGGAAACAAGAACAAGCTGAGAAGACAGCGTTCTATAAGATAAAAGCACAAGCTGTTATTGATTATAACGATGCATCTCAGAAACAAGCCCAGATGATTGAATCTAAGGCACAAGAACAAGAACATAAGATGGAGAGTAAAAAATGAATGACTTTGAAGTAAAGGACTTGTATCATCAGGTCCAAAAAATGAAAGCTGATTTGGAATCAGTTAAAGAACAAAAACATTGCTGCGGCTGCGAATGCAGCTGCTGCGAGCAGGAGGAATAATATGCCAACAGAAAAAATATATAACGAACTAAAAGGTGAACACTTTCACACTAACAATCCAGATATGATGTTAAAGTTCGACAAACCTGACAAAGCAGAGATAGATGAGATGAACTACAAAAAGCCTATCACATCTTATAAGGATTTACCAGATAAACCACTCCAATTTAATTATCAGAGCGGTAGTGGTGAACCAGAAGAAGGGTTTGTTCCACTACACACAATTGATTGGTTAGAGAAAGTTAAAGACTTGCCTAATAATAGCGCAAGCATAACAAAGGACGAGGAATAAATATGGTCAGTGTTAACAAGAAAGAAAATATAGATAAAACTCTAACTATGCGTAAAAGCGGGTCTGGAGAAAAAGTTTTCAGTCACGTAGGTGGTAAGACCCATGCTTTAGAACATAAAGCTATTTCTAAGAAAGAAGCTCTAAAACAAATTAGAGATGTTACAGAAGTAGAAATTGCTGAAAGAAAGCACCACGGTCACCACGTAGGAAAGCGCCAACAACATAACACAAAATATAGGAGTTAAGTATGGCTCCTAGAAAGAAGACAACAGCCGCAAAGAAAAAACAAGCAGCAGCACGTAAAAAGGCTGGTGGCTCTAATGTAGGAAAATATAAGAAAGGTATAGCATTTGCTGGACCTTCAGGAGGAGCGCCAGCTGGTAGTTTCCCTATTAATACATTAAAGAGAGCTAAATCAGCTCTTAAGTTAGCCCACAATGCTCCACGACCTGCTGGTATTAAGCGAGCTGTTTATAGAAAATACCCAAGTTTACGACCTAAAACCAAAACTAAGAAGAAAGGTAAGAAGTAAACTTTATATAGGTAGCCTGTCTACTTATGTATGGGCTCTCGCAGTAGGGCCATGGCTTCACAGGATACTTATCGCAAGTGCCTTGTGAGAGTCCCAAAAATATGGAGATATCAACATATGAATGAAACAAGTAATAACACAGCCGATAATGACGGAAACATGACAGCAGGAGATAATAACACTGCTGAAGAAGGTAATCTTACAAGTATTATCGAAACTGTAGAAGAATCTGGAATGTTAGACCAACTATTGGATGAACCAATTTTAGCAGGATTAGCCATGATGGTTATAGTTTTAGCTAGCGCGGTAGCTTATCAAGTACCAGCAGTTAAAGAATTAGTCTTTAAGTATTTAAAGAATAACGAAGCAGAATTAATGGAACTATTAGATGGAAATCTAACTAAAGCCCAGAAGAAAGCTTTTGAAAAGCTAGATGAACAAGCGCAGAAGCACGTAAAAGACTCTTTAGTTCGAAATGTATTGATAACAGCATGGGATGAGAAAGACGACGAACTTGCCGCATTAGTCAAGTCTAAAGTTAAATCAGCCCTTGATGAAGGCAAAACACTTTGAACGTAGAGAAATACGAGCAAAGATTACGTCAGCGAGTCGGAGAAGCAGAATATGGTCGCCATAAAGAGCTTGTCCGTCTTCTGGCGCGCAATCTTGCTCTTGAAGACCTTTTGTGGTCGGAAATTCTTATATGTATTCGGGATGTTAACGCTCGAACAGAGCTCTTGCGACAAAGAAATCAAATCGTTCGTGACATACATACTGAATTCAGAGCATTAAACATAGAAGTACCTACAGAAATAGAAAAGAGCACTGCATCGTTTGGTGCATTTTTAGAGGAGTTATCAGATGATGAAGGACCAAAGCCACCTAAAGACCCTATTGACAGGTAAAGGTGGATTAGATTCAAGGAAATTAGAGAATATATTCAAACAGTGTAGACAAGATAAAGATAAAATGAGAAAACTTGTCCGTGCTTTCTGTGTTGCTTATTTAGTGGATGGTAAACAACGGCCTTTACGCCTTAGACCTCTACAAGAAGATATTATTTTAGAGTCCTTAATAGAAAGAGATGACGGTAAGCAAACTAAATTAGCTATATTAGCGCCACGAGGCAGTGGGAAATCATTCGCTTTGTCTGTTGCCGTTACAATCTATATGTTTTTTAATAGATTTAGAGATTTAGTATTCATTTTAGCTCCAACTGAGGACCAAGCAGCATTAATCTTTAATTATGTTTATAGACACTTTGCAGATAATCCCTTTCTTAATAGTCTAGTGGGTAATTATAGGTTTCATAATAAGCCCAACATAACACTTAAGGGGGGCACTATAATGAGAAGGGCTCCATTAGCGCCTAGTAATCAAGGACAAGCTATTAGAGGACAACACCCAACTTTCTTAGTTGTGGACGAAAGTCCCCTAATTGATGATAAATTGTTCATAGATAACGTAGAACCAGCGATAGTTTCAAATAAGGCCCCCTTCATAAATTTAGGTACACCAAAGTCAAAAGATAACCATATGTGGCGTTATTTGTATGATGATGGCTATGCTGAAACGTTTGAAAGACTACATTTTACATGGAGAGATGCAGTGAAACAAGGAGATGCTTATTCAGCTCCTTATACTGAAGAAGAAATGTTAGATAAGATGATGGAATGGGGTGAAGATTCTATCTACTGGAGGACGGAATACGAGTGTGAGTTTGTAGAGTCTGTAGCGAATGTATTTAATCCAGAAAAAATAAAGGGGTGTTACGAAGATTATGGACTTATTAAGTTGGATGGGGATGGAGTCTCGGGAGGAGGCAATATTAATGTTGGTGTTGACATTGGCAAATCTGTTAATTCTACTGTCATTAGTGCATGGTCCCTTGATAAATCTGACGAGGGAAATATTGCACGACTTGTTTACCTTGAAGAAATTAATGCCAGAACTGGTGGACATGATATTCCATACCAACGTCAACGTATTATGGATGTTGCCACTAAGCTTAGTGCTACTCGCCTTATTGTCGATTGTACTGGTATTGGTGGGGCGGTTGAACATGATTTACGGTTGGCGTGTCTAGATGCTAATATACATTTTGTACCGTTTGTTTTCACAGGTGGTCCAAAAGGTACTAAAACTCAGATGTATAGAGATTTTGTATCTTACATACAACAAGGAAGAGTAAAAGTACCTAATCCAAAGAATCTTGAAAATGATGAAGCTAAGTTGTTACATAAATGGACAAAGGAACATATAGACCTTGAATACACTATGGATGCTGCTAATAAGACAGAAAAAATAGCTGCACCTACAGGAAAACATGATGATTATTGTGACAGCACTGCGATGGCTTTACATGCTACCCTCAGTATGCTTCCAATGTCGGGAAATTTTGGTCAAAGTGTGGTTTCGCGACCTCTTAATAAGAATTATACTATGAATAAAGGAAATCACTCACAACGCCAACTTTTTACCACTTCTGCACGAAAAGTGACTTTAAACAAACATTCCTTAAGGGGAATCTAACAAAAACTTTATATACTCATTAAAGTTAATTATAAATAGCCATGTCGTTTATAGATAATATTAGACGTCGTTTTGCTACTGTAGGTAGTAATCCCACGTACAAAGAAGACGACCCTAGAAGTTTTGGAGCAGGTGTTATTCAACGCCTTAAAATTAACAAAGGGTTTGCCGTCGGCGGTGAAAAAGATTTTGAACCACATATAGGTAAAAACAGAACATACATGAATGTGTATTTATCTGACCCTATAGTACGTAGTTTGATTGATTTACCATGTTTGTACGCAGTCAAAGATAATTTTGATATAGTAACAGCAGATGAAGACGTAAGAGAAGAAGTAGAAGAAATGTTCCGCGATATAAATATAGAACATATATTATATGGTTGGGTAAGGAATGCTCGTATTTTTGGTACAGGATATTTAGAATGGACAGGAGACAACTTAGTTCTTAGGTCCAGTCAGAATATGTTTGTAAAAAGGAATGAGCATGGTCAGATAATGTATTATTATCAAAAAGTAGGAGATGATGAGGAAAACATCAGATTTGAAGAAGATGAGATAATAGAACTAAAAAATAATCAATTTGATGATTTTGCTTATGGTTTATCTGATATACACCCTATTTTATATTTAGTGGATTTAAAAGATTATGCAGAAAGAGATATAGGGGCAGCATTAAATAAATATGCTTCTAGTCGTTTTGATGTGTCCTGTGGTTTACCTGATATGCCTTATGGACCAGATAAGATTAATGAAATTGTAGATGCTTTTAATAATCTGGCACCCGGTGAAGATATAATTCACGGAAATGATATAAGTATTAAAGAACTACAAGGTACACAACGAGCTTTTGAATATGGAAAATATACAGATGACATATTAGACAAAATTCATGTAGCTCTTAAAACCCCACGAACTATGTGGACAGACCCAGAAAAGGCTCGTCCAATATTTGAACCATATGTTCGCTATTTACAAACTATGATAGAAGGGGCACTTAACGCCCAACTAATGCCTCAATTAGAAAAGGGCGATGCTAAATTTAAGTTTAGACAAATTAATATTGAAGATTCTTTCACTAAAGCTAAGACTGATATGATTTATCTGTCTGAAGGAGTGTTATCACCCGGCGAAGTTAGAGAAGAGAGAGGTCTTGACCCTGAAGGAGTAACCGAACTAGACATGGAAACTTCAGAGGATATCAAGGCATCTCCTATCAAAAAAGAACAAAGTGATAAGAATGCGAATATATCTGGTGGAAAAAACCAAGACAAAAAGGAAGAATCCTCCAGAGCACAAAATAGGGGTAACAAACCCTCCGCAAACGCAACAGGAGATAGAGCATGACATTTGAAAAATGTATGATACAAACTAAATCAAACCTGAAGAAGAGGGGTTTTGATAACCCTGAAGAGATTGCAGCTGGCATGTGTAGCATGTGGGCGCAAGAGAATGGTGTTGAACGGGAATTTGCAGAAGGTAGTAAGTCATCGGAACCAACACAAAGGACATTTGCTTTACAAATGACTAATGGGGAAGATATGACATTTTCCAGTGATGAGGGAATAGAATCTGTAGAATTTCCTGTAATCGCTATTACATCCGGACCTCATGAATATGAGGTAGAAGGAGAAGAACATAAAGTTTATATTGAGGGGGGTATGTTGAAGGACAACCTAGAAAAGTTCTCAGAACTCCCAATTTATATTGACCATCAAAGAACAACTGAGGACCTTATCGGCATGGCAACGAAACCTGAGTTGATTGAGATGGATAATGGAAAGACCGCCGTAAAGATGCTAGCAACAGTATCTAATAAATATGGTCGCGGTCAAGAGGTAATGAATAAGGTTAAGGAAGGAGACATGACACATGTAAGTATTGATTGGTTTTCCAATGATATTGATGTCATGGGTGACACTTATGCCACTAACATTCGTCCTACAGAGGTAAGTTTCATTGACAATGAAAAGATGGACCCAGTCTGTAAGGAATGTACTATAGAAACGAAATGTGATACACACGAGGATTCCAATGATGAAGATTGCGACTCTTGTTGTGAATCTTGTACTATTGGAGAGAAGTGTGATGATGGAGAAACAGAGGTAATTATGTCAGAAGAGACTAAAGAAACTAATGTAAAATCCGACGCAGAAAGCATTGTCGAACGCGAGTTCGCTTCACTACGCACACAGCTTGAAGAAGCCGAAGCATCTAAAAAGGAAATCGAATCTGAATTCAAAGCAGCTATGAAAGAATTAGAAACTTTCAAAGCAGCAGAAGAGGAGAGAGCCGCAAAAGAAGCTGAAGCCCGAAAGCTTGAAGCAGTAGAAGCAATTATATCCAAAGAAGTTTTATTCGGTACACTCGAAGAAACATCCAAGGATGCTCGTGTAGAAGAACTTTCCGCTTGGGATGAGTCCAGATTGACTGGATTTAGCGACGCTCTTGCAGCAATGCCAGAGCCTAGCGCAGAAATCGAAAGGTCTTTCGGTAAAGGTAAATCAGCTGACGAAGGTGAAGTACCAGAGACAGAAAGAGAATTCGGTATGAAAGTAGAAGGCGGTCAAATTAGATTGAATCGTTCTATCTACAAAAGAGGTGATTAAATATGGCAACAGAAATTTTAATTAACGACGGTGGAGCACCAGCACGTATACTTCCGTATACCGCAGCTGAAGCTATCGTAGCCGGAGATGCATGTACTATCAATGCTGATGGTAAATTGCAAAAAGCAGACACAGGCGATGCTCTATTCAAATTTGCATACGCAGGTATTGCTCTAACAAACATTGATTCAGGAGCTGTAGGTTCTTTGATTACAGGTGTTGGAGTTGTATTGAACATCAACTGTGCAGACGTAGCAGCAGGTTCAGCTATGATGATGGGAACAACCGCAGGTCGATTGCTCCTAGCAACTAACGCAGCAGCCGCAGCAAAAGCACAAGCAGTTACATTGGAAAACAATGCAGCAGCCGGTTTGACCAAGTGTCAAACTCTATAAGGAGATATAATATATGCCCGACTACCCAACAGCAACACCCGGTTTATTGACCAGTTTGAATACTGGCTCAGTTGACGGAGGTTTAGGAGAGAGAGTACTTATTGATTATAAGGAAGCTATCATGGACTACAAAGTCACTGACCTTCCTGCAATGTCTTTCTTCGCTGAACCAATGACAACCGATACCGGTGGTAATATTGATATTACATTAGCACGACCTAGCATGAAGCTAGAACAAATAAATGAGGGAACAACTCCTGAATACCAACACACCAAGCTACGCTCCGAGCGTATCTCAGTGAAAGAATGGGGTATTGCAGTAGGTGTAACCCGCAGAATGATTGAAGATTCAAGGTTCAACGAAGTTGAAATGGCTTTGAATGAAGCTCGCAGAGCTGTAGACCGTCACATGACTGACAACGTTGTCAAAGTCATTTTCGGTGGAAACGCTGCTGATGCTACATACGGAACCGTCGCAATAGACGAAACCACAACTGAAGCAACAATCACAACTTTTGCAACCAACCCGTACTCCGGATTCTTCGGAGCAGGTATGGCAGCAGCTGATATCGACAGCGGAAGTTCACGTTTGAACTCCTACGGAAACGAATCTGCAACCAGATTAATCCGTAATTCATACGTAAGAGCCGCAGGTGACACAGCAGGAGACTTAGCTCTCTCTGATATCACACAAGGTATCGACCGCATCTCTACCCACGGGTACAATGCAAACCACTTGTTTATTTCACCTGCACACTACAAGTCATTATTAGACTTGGGTGACTTCGTAACTGCTTACACAGCAGGACAAGGAGAAGCTGGTGGAGCAGCAAACCCAACTCAAGCAGCTATGATGCCCGGAAGCCCTGTTAATAACACAGCTTCTACTGGTGTCGTTGGTTCACTTTACGGTCTAACCGTAGTAGTTAACGCTTGGGTACCTTCAACAAGATTTGGTGTTTTTGACCTTTCCGTTAAACCTATGGTTTACGTAGAAAGAAGACCACTCACTGTAGAAGAAGCCAATCCCGGATTCGGAATTGTCGGTTCCTACATGTCTATGAGATACGGTCTTAAGGTCATCAGACCTGAAGTTGGATGTATTTTCATTAACGGAGCTTCTGGTTAAGCTTAGTTAATTAGCCTTTGGGGGGCTGGCGAGGAAATGCCTCCCACTATAGCGGTTAGCGCGCCTCTTACGAGGTCTCCTATGGCGCCGTTATACAGAACAGGAGATAAAAAATGACAGACGATAATAAAATATTTTGCTGCTGCGGCAACATGGTTGACCCAGTAGACGAAAATGAGAAAGCAAGACATCTTTGCACCTGTGGAGGTGAGTAAAGATGGGATATAAATTTGGATACAAGGCAAGTTTTGGAAGCGGTAATACCTTTTCAAATGATGCCGATGAGAGAACCGTTCAAGTTGGATACAATAACACAACCTACAGTGATGATTCATTTACCGCAGGGCGCACTAACCTAGTATCAGGTAGTCACTCTTGTGTGGCTATGGGTACTGGAAACACAGTAGAAGTGTATAGCGGTATAGCTTTAGGAAATAATAACACAGTAAATGAGGCAGCTACCAATGGTGGTGTGGCTATAGGAAGTGGAAATACCGTTAAAGGTATAGCTTCTACAGGTATGGGTGAAGGTAATACCGTTGGTGAAGGTGGATTAAGTACTAATGGTCGTGCAGCATTTTGTGCTGGAAGAGTTAGTACAACACTTTCTAGTTACAGTTTCGGAGTAGGATATGGACACTCTGTGTCTGGTGCCTCGACAGGTACCGCTGCACTGGGACTTCTTAACATAGCTGACGAAAATTCATACTGTTCTACTCTTTTAGGATATGGAGCAAAATCAAGTCGGTATGGAGAAATAGTACATGCTGCAACAGCATTTTCAGCAACTGGAGATGCTCAAGTATGTCACATAATTTCAAAGAACCAAACGACAGATGGTGCTGCAACTGAACTTTTCACTAATGGTTCAGATAAACGAATAACAATACCAGCCAATACTAATGGAACTTTTAGTATATTAATTATAGGGCGTCAGACAAATGGTTCTGGTGAAGGTGGAAGTTATAAAGTAGAAGGTGGTATAAAGAACGAAGGTGGTACAACAGCTTTAATTGGAGCAGGAGTAACTAAAACAGCTCTAGCTGAAGATGTAGCTGGGTGGGATGTTGCTGTAACGGCAGATAACACTAATGATTCCATTAAGATAGAAGTAACTGGTGCTGTAGGTGACAACGTTAATTGGGTTGCACATACTACACTAGTGCAGACAACAGGTTAAGGAGATAATTATGGCAGGATATTTATTTGGAGAAAAAGCAGCTTTCGGTGTTAGTAATGTACTAACAAGCGGAGCAGATACCTTTTCGGGAATCATCGCTGTTGGGAGTGGTAATACTATATCAACCGATAATGCAATGGTAATCGGTAAAGGTAATAATGTGGATGCAGATGCAGAAGAGGGCTTAGTTGTTGGAGACTCGAATTTAGTTTCGGGTTCTAATAGTTTAGTAGTAGGCAAAGCTAACACAGTAGGTACAGGTTGTGATTATAACATTTTCGGTGGTAGTGGAAACAGTACGGTAGATGCGGATTACTCCGCGGTATTTGGTAAAAATAATTCTAACGCTCGCGGTTACTGTATAACATGGGGAAGTGGAAATGTAAATGATGAAGACGATAATGGTGATGGATATCACGCAGTTGGTGGTAGAGGTAATACAGCTAGTGGTTCATACTACGGATTAATGATTGGTCAAAATAATACAACACCAGATGGTCAACATGGTTGGCTTACTTTAGGTAAAGAAGTTGCTTTAGGTGACCAATGCGGAAACGCTCAGGGAGCCATTCAAACCGCTGCGGAAAAAATTACAACCGCTGGTGACGCTATGCTGGTTACACACTATTGTATGAGAGGACAAACAACCAATAATACAGCAACACAAATTAATAACGGTGGTAGTAGTAATTTTAAATTAGCAGCTAGTACAACATATTTAGTGGTGGCACATGTTTCTGGAAGAAAAGCTGGAGATGCAGGTCAGAGTGTAGCATACCGATTAGAAGCAGTTCTTAAAAGAGATGCTTCAAATAATACTACATTAGGAACAACTGGTGTAACTAAGACAGTACTTAACGAAGATACAGGGGTAACTGGCTATGACGCAACAATTGAAGCAGACGATACAAATGAAGCGTTCGTAGTGAAAGTAACTGGAGATACAGGACATAACGTGAACTGGTTTGCTAACGTCTCCGTCAACGTACTAACGGTGGCTTAAACATGGCTGATGGATATTTATTTGGTAAAAGAGCTAGCTTTGGAGCTAGCAATGTTTTCAGTAGTTCAAGTTCTGGCCTTATTGTAGGAAATTCTAATACTCTTAGTGGGAATAGAAACATTGTAGGAGGAAGTGGTAGTAAAATAGAAGGAGATAGTTCTTATCACAATATAGCTTACGGGACTGCGTCAACAGTAAAAGGTAATTATGACAATTTTGCAATAGGTTATAATTGTTTGACTGGTCCAAACGCTACAGGTGGTGTTGCTTTAGGTATAATAGCTAAAGCCGGTAATATTGGTGCTGTATCCGCAGGGTATAACGTCAATGCTAGTGGAGCAAAAAGTGTAGCCTTAGGTTCTGACTCAGTTTCATCTGGATATGAATCGATAGCTATAGGAAGAGCTTCTACAGCATCGGCTACTAGGTCTACTTCTATTGGTGGTGGAACTGCATCATCAACAGGAGCTATCTGTTTTGGTATGGGGTCGAATAACCCTACCATTTCTGTTCGTGGAGTTGGATTTGGTTCATCTATAATTGCAGCGGGAAGATATGGAGCTATAGCTTTTAATCCTACCCATGCAACTTCTGGTTTACAATTCCTTCATGCTACAGGTTCTACAACTGATGCAGTACAGACTGTTATAACTTTATGTAATAAAGGTACCACTACAGGTAAAATATCAGTCGCTGAAAAAAGTAAAGTAGGATTCCAATGTCACGTAACAGCAATATCAACATCGGACCACGCTAAAGGTGCTTACTTTAAAATAGAAGGTTTGATAGGTAGAGATAATTCAAACAATACAATTTTAATTGGAAGTTTGGACAATACTACTATTGCTGAATCAATAGGTGGTACAGTGGCCGCAACGGTTGCACCTAACGATACGGCTGAAACAATAGAAATTAAAGTCACAGGAGTAGCAGCAACTAATATAGATTGGTCTGCAATTATGCAATGTTACGAAATAGAGGACTAAGGAGTTTAAGATGGCATTTGAAATAAAGAAACCAAGCAAAGCATGGACATGTGTAGTAGTAACTAAACATGCTATGTCATTAAACTATAATCATCATGATTATGCAACTATATCTCAACGCAAAGAGGATTTAGATTCAGATTCTCTTGCAGCTTTAGATGCTTTACTAGCTAAGGCACAAGGACTTTTGGATGGTGAAAACGGTATAACATCATTAGTAGTATTACCCGAAAAAGCAACATACGAAGATAATGATGGTGTTATCACTGATTTAACCGAAGATTTCACATCCGAAGTTGATACTTTAGTGGCAGCTTTAGAAGCATAGGTGAATGATAAGATGGTGGGGCTGAGCCCTTCCATCTAACAAGCAAAGGAGAGAAGAAAAAATGATAATATTTAACGCAAGTTTACCCCGTGCGGGGTCTACGCTTTTATCTAATATATTAGGTAATAATCCTG
>Ga0080013_1004269_pt1 | contig 14199 bp, 15 predicted proteins | sample ETNvirenome_6_85_FD_69236 | JGI IMG/M metagenome (GOLD analysis project Ga0080013, IMG submission 69236) | Marine viral communities from the Pacific Ocean - ETNP_6_85 (SPADES assembly) (version 2) | ecosystem: Environmental > Aquatic > Marine > Oceanic | place: Pacific Ocean | collected 2013-06-19
GAAGGCTCTTAAGGCAGTCGATAAATATATGAAAATGCCTATAGAGGATCGCAAACCTTGTATGTTTGTGCTAGACTCTCTAGGAATGCTCTCTACTGAGAAAGAGATTAGAGATGCATTGGACGATAAGCAAGTTCGTGATATGACCAAATCTCAATTGGTTAAAGGCGCGTTCAGAATGTTAACACTCAAATTAGGTCAAGCAAATGTCCCGCTCATTGTCACAAACCATACATATGATGTCATCGGAGCTTATGTTCCAACTAAAGAAATGGGAGGAGGTTCGGGACTCAAGTACGCGGCAAGTACAATCATTTATCTCGGAAAGAAAAAGGAGAAGGATGGCAAAGATGTCATCGGAAACATTATCAAAGCAAAGACTCACAAATCAAGGTTAAGTAAAGAGAATAAGCAAGTTGAGATTCGTTTGTATTATGATGAGCGTGGTCTTGATCGATATTATGGTCTTCTTGAACTTGGTGAGATTGGTGGACTTTGGAAAAATGTTGCAGGTCGTTATGAAATGGATGGTAAGAAAGTATATGCTAAGGCAATCTACAAAGACCCAGAAGCATACTTCACTCCTGAGGTGTTGGAAAAGTTAGATCAAATTGCACGGAAAGAATTTAGTTATGGAGAGAGTTGAATTTCTTGTTCTCAAGAGTTTATTACATAATGAAGACTTTCTAAGAAAAACTATTCCGTTTATCAAATCAGAATACTTTCAAGACTCCAATCAAAAGGTTGTGTTTGAGGAGATTCTTGACTTTGTAAATCAATACAACCAATCTCCAACCAGGGAGGTTTTGAGTATTGAGATCGAAAAGAGAAACGATGTTACCGAACAGTCATTTAAAGAACTAACTCACCTTGTAAGTTGTCTTGATGAAGAACCACAAGAGTTCCAATGGTTACTAAACACCACAGAAAAGTGGTGTAAGGAACGTGCCATCTATCTGGCACTCATGGAGTCCATTCAGATTGCTGATGGTCAAGATGACAAGAAGGCTCCTGATGCTATTCCATCAATCCTCTCTGACGCATTGTCTGTCAGTTTTGATAATCATGTTGGTCATGACTATCTGAATGATTATGAATTTCGATGGGAGTCATACCATAAGAAAGAGAATCGTATCGAGTTTGATTTAGAGTTCTTTAATAAGATTACTAAGGGTGGTCTTGTCAATAAGTCACTCAATATTGCTTTGGCAGGCTGTGTTCATCCAGAAACAAGAGTCAAAATTAGATTCAGGAAGATTTTTTGATTTTGGAGTTTGGTGCTGGTTCTCCAGTTCCAAATTTCCAACCTTCATTTAGTTTAGTATCAACATCTTCTGGATGAATTCTTTTCCATCCTTTTGTTCCTGGTAAGTGCATTACTTTCTTACCTTTGTGTGATTTTCCTCCAAGAGATGCTCTTTCTTTTCTTCCTTGATTGGATGCCCAGTAATTAAATTCTTTGGATGCTCTTTGCTTTCCTCCAAGAGATGCTCTTTCTTTCCTCCCTTCTTCCGTGCTCCAGTAATAGAAGTTTTTAGTGTTATTATTTAAGTATTCTTGTTTTTGTGTTTCTATTCCTTTAAACATCCATTCTCTTCTTTCTTCTATTGATATTGATGTAGAAAAGAAACCAATTTTATTATCTCTACAAAACTCTCCTGTTATTTTTCTGTGTTGTGGAGACAAGTTTGATCCTAACATTTTCATAGATCTTAAATCATTTGGATTTTTGTAAATCTTCCATAGTAAATAATGTGCTGTGATGTGCTCTCTAACATTTAAATATGTAAGGTTATAGTTTTCATCATTTCCTCCCATATGTTTAGGAATAATATGGTGTTCGTGTAATCCAGAATATTTTTTATAATCGTCTTTCTTTGACTTATTGCCTTCACATAGGTTAGAATAGATACGATCAAACATCCCTGTCCCTGCTACTACTATTATTTATATAAAATGTGGATTGAAAAGGAAACATCAATTGCTGAAATCAAAACATTACTTGATAATGGATATGAGGTAGAAGTTGATTCACCTGATGGATATGTTCCAGTCAATTTCTTTATTAACAAAGGAATGTATGATGAATATGTTTTAAAGGTTGATGGACTTGAACCTATCAAATGTAATGCAGATCATTTATTTGAAACTTCTGTTGGTTGGATGAAGGCATCTCATATTTTTAATAAGTATAAAATAATGCACTTCTTAACCAAAGATGGATATAAACTTGGTAGTGTGTTCAAAACGGAAAATCAAATACCAATTGTTGATATTAATGTAAATCATTCAAATCATAGGTATTATACTAATGATGTTTCCTCTCATAATACTGGTGTAGGTAAATCCTTGTTTATGTGCCACATGGCTTCATCCTGTCTCCTACAGAATAAAAATGTTCTGTATATTACTATGGAGATGGCAGAAGAGAAGATTGCTGAAAGGATTGACGCCAATTTATTGAACGTCAATATTCAGGATATTGTAGAACTTCCAAAACAAACTTTTGAAACAAAGGTTAATAACCTGACACAAAAGACACAAGGCACACTAATTATTAAAGAGTATCCTACCGCGAGTGCCCATAGTGGACATTTTAAATCACTTCTTAATGAACTTGCACTTAAGAAGTCATTTAGACCTGATATTATTTTCATTGATTACCTTAATATATGTGCTTCCTCACGATATCGCTCTGGTAGCAATGTCAATTCATATACGGTTATTAAGTCAATTGCTGAAGAGCTTAGAGGACTGGCTTGCGAAGCAAACGTCCCTATCGTTTCTGCCACGCAGACCACTCGTTCTGGTTATGGTAGCTCTGACGTTGAGCTTACTGACACTAGTGAGTCCTTTGGTCTCCCTGCTACTGCTGATCTTATGTTTGCCCTTATTTCAACTGAAGAGCTCGAATCCTTGGGACAGATACTGGTAAAACAATTGAAGAATAGGTATAATGATGTCAATATCTTCAAGAGGTTTGTAGTTGGTATCGACCGTTCCAAGATGAGACTGTTCGATTGTGAGCAGACTGCCCAGGATGACCTTCTTGACAGCAAGAAAGAAGAGGAGTATAATTATGAGGAGAAACCCAAGAAATCTTTTGAAGGATTCAAATTCTGAGATTAGTTTATTAGACCTATGACAATTGATCCAAACAAGTACATTGACTTTGTTCGACAAACTACAAGTCGTCCCAGTCTCGACTATCCTACCCTTGCTGCTCGTCTGTCAGAACTGGAAGTCCGAGATGATTGTAATGTTCCCCAACTTCTGACTGCTGCACTTGGTATCAGTGCAGAAGCTGGAGAGTTTACTGAGGTAGTAAAGAAAATCTTTCTTCAAGGTAAACCCTACAACGAAGAGAATGCGTTTCATATGAAGCGTGAACTGGGTGACATCATGTGGTATGTTGCTCAAGCGTGTATGGCACTCAACATTTCTTTCGATGAAGTTTTGGAAATGAATGTAGAGAAACTGTCCTCACGATATCCTGAAGGAACATTTGATGTTCATTATTCAGAAAACCGTAAGCAAGGTGACTTGTGATGGGCAATAGTCCAGTTGATAAGAGTGAAAGTTTTATAGAATCTGGTATGACACTCATCACTGAAGTTGAGAGTGATGTATACCTAAAAAAATCAACCGAGAATAACGAAGTAAAAGAGGAAACCAATGATCAATCTTGAATTGAATTTACAACAAGCAGCAGTAGTCCGTCAGGCATTGTTTGTGGAACAGAGAGGTTACACTATTGACCCTACATGTACTCCCGCACGTATTGTGGATGTTCGTAGTGTAATTGCTACACTGGACAAAATGATTGATGACCAACTACAATCCGAAACAACTGGCAAATGATATGAGCTACGACTTTTCTTTCGCACATTCACCTGAAGGTTTTGATAATCATATTAACGATAGTATCCGTGGATATTCAAACCTATTAGAAGATACTGTATCGTTCTCTCGATACTTTGTGGAAGACCATACTAAAGTTGTAGATGTGGGTTGTTCCACAGGTAAACTTACTAAGATGATTATTGCCAACAATCCTAATCGTGAGTATGCACATTATGTTGGTGTAGAACTTGCTGGTAGTTTCTATGATGAACTTGAGGATCGTTATACCGAGATCCGTAAAGACTATCCTGGGGCATTGTTGGAGTGGGTTCGTGGTAATGTGACCAACTATGAGTTCAAGAATTGTTCTCTGGTGACTTCATTATTTACTTTACAGTTTATGCCCAAGACCACCAGACAAGATACTATTGATAAGATTTACAATGGTCTCAATGAGGGCGGTGCATTTATTTTTGCTGAGAAGTTGATGTGTGAGAATGCGTTCTTCCAAGAACTCCTTACTTTCAATCATTATGATTATAAGAGAGAGACATTCTCTGCAGAACAAATCATGGATAAGGAAAAAGAACTTCGTGATATGTTGAAACCAAATACTTGGTCTGAGTTAAAAGATATGGTTATGGCAGCTGGATTTAAAGACTGTCAAATCTTCTGGAGAAATCATCAGTTCGTTGGAATCATAGCCATTAAATAAACTGACACAGGGACCTAGACAGGTCCCTGTTTTTATTGTATACTTTGATTGGACGAGAGCAATCGTGCCAGTGTCCATTAAAGGCTATAGGAGGCCAAATGTTATACTCTAAAACAACCCCAACCATTCGTGACTTTCGTGACGATTTGTACCACAAAACAGATTGTCTACCAGTAGGACAACGACTTCCCGTTCATTCAAAAGACAATGCAAAAGGCATTGGAATTATTACAACACTTTTAGATGGATATGATATCGGAACGATTACATTAATGAAGTTGAATGAGCTTGTGAAATTTCACTATGAAAGTATTGATGGTGGTCACCGCAAACGTGCATTATGGTCATATCTACAAAATGAATTCGAGGTTAATGGGAAATGTTTCTCACAACTCTCAAAAAAAGAACAGGATAAATTTCTAGACACTGAACTTTCATTCACTGTTTACAACGCACTTGATTCTGCAACAAAAGGACATATCTTTCGCACACTGAACAAAACGACAGATGTGAATTTCATTGAGATGCTTAATTCATATGGAGATATCCCAATTGCAAACTATGTTCGTGAAACAGTTCGTATTATCAAACAAATTGATAACGAATGTCATTCTCTTTTTGATTACAGAATGAATGCAAAAAAAGAACCAACATACAGATATCTTTCTTTTGACAACGACCGTCTGAAACAAGATCTCGCATTTGCTCGTATTGTACATCGCTATACTCAACATCCAAAACAGTTGCTTGGTGGTTCGTCTTATACTGAACTTGAAGAAATGTATGAAGATTCAAAATTACAAATGAAAGATATCCCAGTTGCTAAAATCAAAGAGCATCTAGATTTCTTACGCAAAGTTGCAATGTTCCGAAAGCAACAGTTTAAAACTGGACTTACTCAACATGACTTCAAAGCACTGTCATACCTTTTCTTCTATCTTTCAGATACCTATGGTTCATTTAAAATTCCTGATGCAGAAGAATTTTTCAAGGCATATGCTCGTGCAAACTCATCACTAACTAATAAGGAAGGAGACTATGCAGATATTGTTCACCAACCTTCTGGTTATAGTGTGCAGGTGATGTACAAGAAATATATTGCTGCTCCTTGGGATGGCAAAAAGATTTCTACTGCTATTTTTTATCTTCTTGGTGAGATGGGTGATATTGAAGATCTCATTGAAATACGAGATAAAAAGCGTTCTTTCACTGTAAATGAGAAGGAAGCGAAACTTGCCGAACAGAATTTTGTTTGTGCACTCGATGGAAAAGATCTTGAGTGGGATGATGCACATGCTGCTCACATCATTGCACACGCAAATGGTGGACGCACTAACTATAGTAACCTTGCAATGGTTCGTGCCTGTTATAATACAGAAATGGGTACAATGAACTTGAACGAATACAAAGAATTGTGTGTATGATAGATAAAATTTTGGCAAATATTATCAGGAATGAAGTTCCCACGGATGACGTGGGGATTTTGTTGTCTGGTGGTGTAGATAGTTTGAGTCTGGGTTTTGCTGCCCATCGTCTTGGTAAAAAAATTACTGCATATACTTTTCACTTGGAGGGTGATAAGTCTTATGACGCTTACAAAGCTGAAGAAGCTTGTAAGGTGTTTGGTTGGGAATGTAAGACAGTTGTTGTTCCCACTACAAATCTAAAGAATGACTTTCTACGTCTGGTGAAATATTATGATTGTAGAAAGAAGACGCACTTTGAATGTACTTTCCCATTCCTTTATGTTTTTCCTCACATCGAAGAACCATATATTTTGAGTGGTATTGGAGCAGATGGATATTATGGTGTGAGTAAGAAAGCAATACTTCATTTCAAAGAACCTAAGAATAAATTTGATCAGTTCAGACGAAATTACTTTGAACCATATAATGTGACAGGATTCCGTCAGATTGAACAGTTGTCTAATGAGCAAGGTATAAAACTTATTCATCCTTACATATATCATAATGATGTTAAAGATTTCTTTTTTCAATATGATTGGTTTGAATTAAATCAACCCAAACAAAAACAAATTGTGAGAGATGCATTTTGTGCTGAGTTTGCACGTCTATCTACTGTCAAAGATCACATTAATTTGCAACTTGGATCAAATATTGACCACTTGTTTGAAAAACTGCTTGATGATAAGATGCTAAATAATCGTAAAAGGAAGAGAGTGATGGATCTCGCTTCTGACTATGCTTCCACCGGATCAGGTACATTACCCTTATGAAATTACCATACAAATTACAAGATGTTTATGACGGTGAGGCACAAGCCAAGTTCACTGTCATCTCTACCTTCGCTGGTGGTGGTGGATCTTCCACGGGATACCGTCTTGCTGGTGGTAAGATTCTGTGTATCAATGAGTTTGTGGAGGAAGCAAGGAATACATACTCCTCAAACTACCCTTCTACACCTATTGTTCCTGATGATATCAAACAACTGAAGGGTAAAGACTTCTTAGAACTGACCGGTCTCAAGGTTGGTGAGTTGGATATCCTTGATGGATCACCACCTTGTTCTGCATTCTCAGTTGCTGGATCAATGTGTCGTGGTGAGGGTTCCAAACACTCTGACGGATGGGGTAAAACAAAATCTTATTCAGATGGTAAGAAGGTAGAGAACATTGAAGACTTATTCTTTGAGTACATCCGTGTCGCCAAAGACATTCAACCCAAGGTCATTGTTGCTGAGAATGTCAAAGGATTGACAATCGGTGAAGCAAAGACTTATTATGCAAAGATTACCAATGCCTTTGATGATATTGGTTACCTCGTCACGTCAAAGGTGATGAAGTCATCTCATTATGGTGTGGGTCAAGCCAGAGAACGACTGATCTTTATTGCTGTCCGTCAGGATATTGCTGATAAGATTGGTTTGAATGTCTTAACTGTATCATCACTGTTTCCTTCTACATCATCCAAGGATACCACTATCGCTGACATTATTGATGGTGTAGATAATGATCCCGAAAACATCCAGTCACTTATAGATCACATGGTCAAGAGTGGTATATATCGTAATGTTATCAGTAAGATGCCAAAGGATCCTAAAAAGATTCTGTCGGGTATGGATTACCATGAGAAGGGACATTGTTTCAATACTAAGAGGGCATCATTCTATAAACCATCTCCCACATTAACTGCAAGTGGTGGTTTAATTCATTGGAACGAGGATAGAGTACTGTCGGTCCCTGAACTCAAAAGGATCCAGTCTCTACCTGATGATTTTATCCTTACCGGGTCACAGTCACAACAGACTGAACGAGTTGGTAGAATGGTACCACCCCTGATGATGAAGGCAATCGCGGAGAACATTTATAACGAGGTTCTGTCAAAACTATGAACAAGAACGAGCTAGAGGAACTTAGATACGATGTAGCACATCATCTACTCAGTAAAATGAGTAAGGGTTCTCAGTTCCAATATGCTCTAGACCGAATGCTTCAATTCTGTGACCATTATACTGAGAATGAGTTGAAAGGGTTGTTACCCAAACCAGAGAAAAACACAAAAGGAGTAGGATTCTAATGAAACTATTGACACTTGAAGATTATCAAAAGGCTGGCGGGATATTCTGGGACAAGTATTGGTATGTGTCCAAGGAACTGGGTGAGGATGCTAAGACAGAAGACATCTTGAAAGTCATGGAGGCACTCGGTACTATCGCTCTCAAAATTATTGAGGAGGAGGACGAAGAGAACTCACCATTTGGATTTAATAAAAAACCTAAGACTGATGACTAACCATAGACGATTTAAATACTTATACAATTATTATAAATAAATATAAGAAAAAGTAAATTGTAAAAAGATGTCTTCATCAATGCGCAACTTTGTGGAAGCTTATCATGCTGTCCATAGCCAAGAAGCAAAAGAAGAATTGACTTCTGGAAGAGATGCAATCTCTGAGATGAATCTTTCTGTCTTGACTGATAATGACCTTAATGAAATTGTGGAGGAAGTACTGGAGGATATCTTTGAATCTGGTTTGTTGGTGAACGAAGTACACAACATTTTCTCTGACATGTTTGTTGAGTCAGATATTGTTGGTAGGCAACAGAAGATCGATAGACTGTGTGAAGCACTTAACACAGGATTTGATCTTGTAGAATCCAAGGCACCTACACAAGCTCTTGAAGAGTTTAGAAAGTATAGGCATAATAAGAAACTCCAGGAGTCCTGGTCTGATAGATTTAATCAAGAGAAGAGAGTCAAAAAACATCATGGTGCTATAGTTGCTCAAGAGGCATTGAATGTTAAGAACCTTCTTACTCAGATGTTTAATAGTAAGAATGAAGAGTTTAAAGCATTAACACCTGATAAGAAGGATCGGATTAGAAATCAAGCAGAGCGTAGAGGCAAAGATGCTAATCGTAAGCAGTCTGCTGGTGATTATCCAACATCTACAAGAAAAGATCAGGAAGTTCGTAAGATGAAGTCTGTTCTTAATAATGAAGTTGATTTGGATTTTGTTAATAGTTTAATTGAGTCTGGTAAGTTCTCTGATGAAGAGATTGAAAAGATTGTAGAAGCACAAGTTGCTCGCAATAATCCTGAAAAGTATGAGGGGGAACAGGATAAAAAACTTGAAAGAGATAAGCCTTATGCTGAGAGATCAAAAGCAGCACAAATGGCAGATCCTAAAAGAGGAATCAATTCGCCTGCATTTAAGAAGTTTATGCAGCAACAAGGCGCGTGATATATCGGAGTTCCGATGAAAGACGTATTTAAATATTTGAAAGCCTCTAGAGAACTACTGGAGTCCATTTCTTCTGAAAAGGCTGCTGAACTGGGATATGAGCACCAGTCAAAAAATGTCTACAAGGATCCAAGAACTGGTAAAAGATATAGACCTGATGAAAGTGGTACTCGTTTTGTCGAAATTGATGATACGGTAGCAGAGAAAGAACCCAAGACACAAGAACCTAAAACTCTTCGTGACTTTAGAAAAGATATTCCTCAACAGGAAACACCACCTGAAGAGGAGGGCCCTTCTGTAGCTGCAGCTACAGAAGGCCCTTCTGTAGCTGACCAATATGCCAGGAATCTTCCTGGTGGTCCTGATGTGAATGCATTTGAATCAGGTGATATTGAAAGAATTGCCCAGATGCTTGAGCGTGATATTTATGATACTGTCACTCCTGAACAACATAAAGAATACTTGGTAAGAGCTCAACAAGAACTTGACAGTTACAATCAAGAAAAACAACAAAAAGCTGCCCAAACCGAAGCAGAAGCAGCGGCAGAGGTAGAATCTGAACAGGAAGCTGAAGCTCAGGCTAAGGCAGATGAACATAATAAGTTGGTAAAAGATGCAGGTGAACCAACAAGAAAACCAGAAGACTTCAAGACAGTTGATGATGTAGTTAATGAAGTACAAGGTACAGAATTTAGATCAAAACCTGGATTCACTGATGAGTTACCCTCAAGTAATGAAGAGTATCTTCAAAAAATACAAGAGAATGAATACAGTAATGGTGTAGAATTTATTGACCTTAAGGAAGTTGTTGACACAGATAATATTGGAGTTCCTTCCAAGTATTTTGATACATTGTCAAGGGCATTGGTAACAAAAAACATTAAAGATGAAACAGATAATTGGACTCATTATGGTGAAGGTCTTGCAGGTGGTGCAGGACAGATTAATTCTCAAATGGGTGAGTTGATGACTCTTATTTTTGCATCTGCTTCACCTGAAGATAGAGAAAAATTAAGTGAAGTGATAAGATCTCAGGTCAAGAGTGCTAAACAAAAAGGTTCAGTTAAAAAGAATCTGACAGTAACCGAGGATTGGATTGATGCATCTTTGGAAAATACATCTGCAATCGATAGATATATGAGTCTTGAATCTCCAGACAGTAAAATTGTTGGAGGATCTTGGGATCAACCTGATGAGTTACAATCATTAGGTATTGGTGAGGGTGGTGAAGAGAAAGGTTTCTCCACTGATATTGTGATTCGTGATTCTAATGGCAAAAATCATCAGTTGTCATTGAAGAAAGATGGTAATGTTAATTTCCTAAACTCAGGTGCCGGTCAGTATACGAAGTTCTATCTTTCTGGAGCTTTAGAGGATGAATCTAATCCTTATCATGAGACTGCAAAGGAATATTTTGACAATATTGATAGAGTGAATGAGATTTATCAAGAAATTGGATTAGGTGAATACGATGGTGATGGGAAGTTACCAAATCCTTCAGATTGGACACAGAAGAGATTGAAAGAAATTGGTGTATCTGATCCCAAATCAATGGTTGAAGAATTGAAAGAATTGAGAAATTCTTTGTCTAAAACGAGAGATAATGAAAATATTGTTCCCAAGGAATATAATTTGAGTGAATATAATAGACAAGAAAATGAGGCACTTGAAACTAACTTTAAGAGATTGAATTCAGAAATTCGTAATTTGGATTTGGATAAATTGAATACTCCTGCAACTGAGATTTTTACTGAGTATTTTGATGATGCAAATTTCTCTGATGATATCAAAGAAAGGTTCTTTAATAGTGACGGAACACCTAGAATTAATTCTAAAACTGGTAAGATGGACCCTGCCAATATCAAACAGGGTATAGATGAAAATGAATATAAGAGAGCAAAATCTTTATTGTCTGATTCAAATAAAGAAGCAAGCGATGGAGAAATTGCTGATAAAATTAAGAGGATAATGAAGAAAGAAAAGATAAAGGACTGGCCTGCATTTGTTGATAGGTTAGAATCAGGTGATCTGAAACTTAAACTTAGAGACAAGAATAAAATTATGCTCAATGCAATTTTGGCAACCAAAACTGAGACAGGAGAGAAACATAGGAAGGATATGAAACAAAGGGAGAGAGACTTTGCCAAAAATGCCATTAGTGCAATAAGTAAAGATCCAGTAATGAAGGCTGGTACTTTGAAATCTCTTAGAAATAATTTCCCACTTAAGGATGTGTCTGAGGGCAGTGAGTCCATGATTATTGGCGATTCTGTATTTTCAAAATCAGTATTGGAAAAAATGTTTGGTACTAGAGATTTTAATCAGATCAAAGATAGATTGACTGTAGAAACAGATTCTTCAGGACAGCCATATCTGGGATACTCTGTAGAAGTTGACAGTGATGGAGATGGTGAAGCTGATAATACAATTCCTATCTCTGATATCAATGTAAGAGCTGATGGATTAGGTTATGGACAAACTATCAAACATGAAATGAAGATGAGGAAAGATTTCTACAAGAGACTTCAAGCACTTAATAAAGAGATGGGAACTAACTTAACGGCTGAAGATATAATGAGTATGTTAAACAGTCCCAGAAAAGGTAGACTCATGATAGAATCTTTAAGAAGGTCTCTTAAGGATGTGATGATCTGATGATAAATACTTCTATGGAGTCTGATAAAAGATGAAAAGTTTCTTTAAATTTATTACAGAAGCAAGAAGTACACCTGTATCTGAGAAGGCCAAGAAACTTGGTTTAGTCAGTGATGGTAGTGGTGGATGGAAAGATAGATCTGGTAAGATTGTTGCACGTACAGTTGGTGGTAACCTTAAGTTCTCTGATAGAAGAACTTCTGCACCTACTACTGGTGGTGGTCAGCAACCCACTCAACAAAGAATAGAAGTTCCTCAACAGAAGAGGGTTTCTGCTGAGGAAGAACCTACTACAAAGAGAAGTAGTGGTGATGATAAGGAAGGTGGTGAAAGTAAAGGAAATGATGAAGGAGAGACTATAACCCTAGTATTCGGTAGATTTAATCCACCAACTATTGGTCATGAAAAACTTTTCGCTGGTGCTGCACAGGTTGCAGGTGGTGATGAGATGAGAATCTACCCCTCAAGATCAGTTGATCCTAAGAAGAATCCTCTGGAGACTGATCAAAAGACGGAACTGATGAAGAAAATGTTCCCCGATCATGCAGACAGTATCATCAATGATGAAAGTATCAAAACTATCTTTGATGCTCTGAAGTTGGCAAGTAGTGATGGATTTTCAAATGTCAATATCGTTGCAGGATCTGACCGTGTTGCTGAGTTTGATAGTTTGGCTCAGAAATACAATGGTGATCTCTATGATTTTGAAGAGATTGAAACTATCTCTGCTGGTGAAAGAGATGAAGATAGTGAAGGAGTTAGTGGAATGTCTGGTTCTAAGATGAGAAAGGCTGCAACTGAGAATGATTTTAAATCTTTCAGAAAGGGTGTTCCTGATATCTTGGATGATAGTGCTGTGAAAACTATGATGACTACTGTTCGTAAGGCAATGAAAGTTCAGACTGAATCTTGGAGTTTGTGGGAAATTGCTCCTAAGTTTGATTGGAAGAATTTGAGAGAGAATTATGTGACTGGTAAAATCTTTAAGATTAATCAGTTGGTGGAGAATCTGAACACAGGATTTGTCGGTAAGATTGTTCGTAGAGGGACCAATTATCTGATTTGTGTAACAGAAGATGATATTATGTTTAAGTCCTGGATTTCTGATCTCCGTGAATATGAAGAGAAGAAACCTGATACCCGTGTTGGGAGTCCTGGTTATTTTAAGTATGCTGCCAAGATGACTCCTGGGTTTGATAAAGGAACACTTCAACCTGGTGGTAAGGCATACAAAGGTCCTAAGACAAATATCCGTGAATTTATAAATAAATACAATAGTAAAAATCTTTGAGATTCATGAAAAGAAAGAATAAATTTTCAGATTGGAGAAAAGATTTAATTGAAATTAAGGGTATTCCTGAAAAGGAAGTGATGGATGATAAAGAAATTCCTGAACTGAATCTGAGGAAGAACATAAAGAATAGGATTATTATTGATCCTGAAATGAAGGAAGCCTTTGCGGCAATTGGTGGTGAAGTACTTCAAATTACTGAAGTAGACGTACAAACTCAGCAGCCGAATCCAAAGAAAAGAATGGGTCTCTTTACAAAAATAAGAGCATTAAAAGCTGGTGGTGGAGTAGATATTACTGCATCATATGAACCAGAAGGAGAACATCTTGATGAATTAGTGGGTGGTGCAGGCACTTTAGTTCGTCAAGGTGTAAAGTTTGGTGGAAAGAAAGGTGGTAGAGTAGTACAAGCAGGACAAAAGAAAGCAATAGAAGGTGGTAGGGTAGTACAACAAAAGGTTAAACAGGGTAATCCCAGTAAAATGGTTGGATCTGGAAGAGCTGAAAAAGCAGGTGCTGTTGTAGGTGGTCTTGCTGGTGCTGTTGGTGGTGGTCTTCTTGATGGGCCTTTACCTGTTGGTGATATTGTAGGTGGTATTGCTGGTTCTAAAGTTGGTGGTAAGATTGGTAGGCAAGTCGATAAGGCATTTGCAAAAGAAGAGTCTGAAGTTATTGATGAAGGTGGTCTCACCAGTTTAAAGGCTACTACTTATGGAATGCCTCACGAAAAAAGGAAGGCAATCTTAGATAAGTACAGAAAATCTGAAAAGAATAGAGGTACTGATACTAAAAAAGGTAGAGATGCTGGTGCAATAGCAAGAGAAAGATTGAATAAAGAAGATTTAGATAAGTATGATCGTTATAATCGTATGATTCGTCATAAGCAAGATAAGTATGGTAAAAATATAATTGGTGCAGATTATAATCTTGAGAATGAGAGAAAGGCAAAGGGTTGGAAAAAGAAATTAAATAAAGAAGAAACTGAAGTT
>Ga0080013_1004270_pt1 | contig 14191 bp, 20 predicted proteins | sample ETNvirenome_6_85_FD_69236 | JGI IMG/M metagenome (GOLD analysis project Ga0080013, IMG submission 69236) | Marine viral communities from the Pacific Ocean - ETNP_6_85 (SPADES assembly) (version 2) | ecosystem: Environmental > Aquatic > Marine > Oceanic | place: Pacific Ocean | collected 2013-06-19
CCTAGTATTATTAATCTGTATGAATAAATCGGTATTTTCTGAGTTTCGACCCCCCACCCCCTCATATATAGGGAACACCCCCCTTTGGAGTCCCATAAGTAGTTGTAAAAAATTATTTTTGGTATATATTCGCGTTAACGGCTAACAACCTGCGACACATATATGAGTTTAACGATAGTCCCAGAATTGGGAGTTCCGTTTTCTCCAGAAGAATCCTACATGGACTTAAAGGTTCGCGCAGAAGCCGCTTGCAATACCGCATTAGAATTGGCAGAGCACGGATTGGATATAGAACCAACCAAAGAAGACAAGGATGTAGCGGCTAAATTGGCATTGGCCTACGCCGACAACCCCGAAAAAACCTCCAAAAAGGCGTCCTCTAAGAAGATTTCAACGCTCACACCCGCCTCACTTATCCTAACTAACCAGATATTGAAGGAATTTGGGCAGTCTGTGGTGGACAGTGCGGCCCAGATACGCCATTTGGTCACAAACAAGCTGCTAATAGAGTCAGAAAACGCTGATCCCCGCATACGTGTACGTGCATTAGAGCTGTTAGGTAAGATTTCAGACGTTGGGTTGTTCTCCGAGAAGTCGGAAGTGACGATTACCCACCAATCCACGGACGATTTACGCGAAAAACTACGCAGTAAGCTCGAAAAACTCGTTAATCCGACTGAATATATAGAGGATGCGGTGATTTTAGAGGGGGAAGCCCTAGATGTGGACGAGGAATTGGGTTTTCCTGATGAAGAAGAGGGAGATGACGAAGAATATGACGATGATGCAGAATGTCCGAGCCAGCCTTAGACTTTACTGAGGAAGAAGTTCAGCAAATGCTGGACAATCTGGATATTTATACGCCAGAAGAGGTCGCAGAGATCAATACGCTGGTGGACGAGCTTGCATCACGCAGAAAAAACCAAGCAGCGTACGATGATTTGATTGAATTTTGCAAAAGAATGCAGGATGACTTCATTGTGGGTAAACACCACAGGTTGTTGGCGGATATGCTCATGGATATTGAGCAGGGGCAGAAGGATAGAATCTGTGTCAACATCCCACCACGGCACGGGAAGTCTAATTTAGTGTCAATTATGTACCCGGCGTGGTTTTTAGGGCGAAATCCCAATAAAAAGGTGATGATGGTGTCCCACACCACGGATCTGGCGGTGGATTTTGGTCGTAAAGTCCGTAATTTGATCGCCACAGACGGGTATAAAGAGATATTCCCTACGGTTAGCCTAGCAATAGACTCTAAATCAGCGGGTAGGTGGAATACGAACGTGGGGGGTGAATACTACGCTTGTGGTATCGGTTCATCCATCGCGGGTCGTGGTGCGGATCTGTTGCTGGTGGATGACCCTCACTCGGAACAGGATGTAATTAATGGGAATTTTGACGTTTTTGCAAAAGCCTACGATTGGTTCACATTCGGTGCCCGTACTCGTCTGATGCCCGGAGGCCGTGTGGCGATTATCCAGACCCGTTGGCATATGGACGACCTGACGGGGCGTGTCACCAAGGATATGGCGAATAATGAGCGGGCCGATCAGTATGAGGTGGTGGAGTTCCCCGCGATATTCGATACCACGGACAAGGAGAGCGGAGAGTCTGTACAGAAACCCTTGTGGCCGGAGTTCTTTGATTTGGACGCGTTACTAAGAACCAAGGCGTCTATGCCCGCTTTCCAGTGGAACGCCCAGTACCAGCAGGAACCTACCGCAGAAGAAGCGTCTATTGTTAAACGTGATTGGTGGCAAATATGGACACCCGAAGATCCGCCTTCCTGTGAATATTTAATTATGTCTCTGGATGCCGCAGCCGAGACTCATAACCGTGCTGACTATACGGCCCTTACTACGTGGGGGGTGTTTATGAATGAAGAAGAAGATGCGTATAATATTATCTTGCTAAACAGCATAAAAAAGCGTATGGAGTTCCCTGAGTTAAAAGAGCTGGCGATGGACGAGTATGCTGGATGGGAGCCGGACGCGTTTATTGTAGAGAAAAAGAGTGCGGGAACAGCCCTTTACCAAGAGATGAGGCGCATGGGATTACCTGTACAAGAGTATACCCCTCACAGGGGGTCTGGTGATAAACTAGCGCGGTTAAACTCAGTAGCAGACATCGTAGCGTCTGGTATATGCTGGGTTCCTGAAACGAGGTGGGCTGAAGAGGTAATTGAAGAGATTGCAGGATTTCCGTTTATGAGCCATGATGACTTGGTTGACTCCACGGTTATGGCATTAATGCGCTTCAGGCAGGGCGGCTTTATTCGTCTGCCAAGTGATGAACCGGAAGAAACGATCTACTTTAAACAACGTAGAGGCGGGTATTACTAATGGCAGTTAGGCTACCAGATAAATATAGGCCAGAGGCAGACCCTCCATACCCCGAAGGGGAAGACCCCACCGCGTATCGTTTATCAGAAATCGGGGGTAAGAAAGAATGGGTAAAGAAATCGCAACAGGGGTTTTTAGGCCCAGTTAAGAATTTAGTTGATGGTAGCACCATGACCGAGTTTTCCACTGACATGGAAACAGATCAAGGAAGGATAATGATACCGTCAATGGTTCCTACGTTGTCTCAGGAAGAAATAGAACATATGCGGCGTAAGAAAGGCGGCGAGGGTTGGAACCGTAACGATCCTGTTGAAGAGAGTATACTTAGGAAAGCTAGAGCACACGCTATGGATCGTTTGAAAAGGGGTATGGACCCTTTTTATCAGGATGGGGAAGAATTTGAAATGCCAGAGAGCTACCGCGAAGGCGGGCGTGTAAAGTTAATTTGAGGATATAACTATGGCGATTGAGAAAGGATTATATGCAGCACCTGATGGATTAGAGGGTGAGTTGCTGTCTGGAGAAGAACAAGAGTTAGAGATTGAGATTGTCAACCCCGAGATGGTGACGCTCGATGATGGTAGTGTTGAGATCACCATAATCCCCGGTACAGAGCAAGATGAGGAAATGTCATTCGACATGAATCTGGCTGATGTGCTGGATGAGAGTGATTTAAATGATTTGTCTAAAGAAATACTTGGGTCAGTAGATGCAGACATCGACAGCCGGAAGGATTGGGCAGATACATTTGTTAAAGGGTTAGATGTACTTGGGTTTAAGTACGAGGAAAGAACAGAGCCGTGGGAAGGAGCTTGTGGAGTTTACTCTACGGTCTTAGCAGAAGCAGCCATTCGTTTCCAAGCGGAGACAATGAGTGAGACGTTTCCAGCGGCGGGGCCAGTACGAACTAAAATTCTTGGGGAAGAAACGAAGGACAAGGAAGATGCCGCGTTAAGAGTTAAAGCGGATATGAACTATGAGCTGACTGAGCGCATGGTTGAGTACCGTCCTGAACATGAGCGTCTACTGTATAGCCTTGGTCTGGCAGGATCAGCATTTAAGAAAGTTTATTTTGATCCGAACTTGGGTAGACAGGTTGCGGTTTATATCCCTGCTGAAGATGTGATAATTCCTTACGGAGCGTCAAACATTGAGACAGCAGAGCGTGTCACCCACGTTATGCGTAAGACTAAGAATGATCTTAAGAAGTTACAGGTCAGTGGGTTTTATCGAGATTTTGATCTAGGAGAGCCACAACCGTTCCATACAGATATAGAGAAAGCCAAGGCTGAAGAAGGTGGGTTCTCTCTTACGGATGATGATCGATTCGCTGTCTATGAAATTCATGCAGATCTTATTATTGAAGGTTTGGATGATTCCGAAGACGAGATTGCGAAACCTTACGTTGTTACGATAGAGAGAGGTTCAGGTGAAATATTAGGGCTTCGTAGAAACTGGAGTCCTGATGATAAGCTAACACTTAAGCGTCAGCATTTCGTACATTATGTCTATGTACCCGGATTTGGATTCTATGGTCTTGGTCTAATACATATAATAGGGGGGTACGCGAAAGCGGGAACTTCTCTTATACGGCAGTTGGTGGACGCAGGGACACTTTCTAACCTTCCGGGCGGTTTAAAGGCTCGTGGCTTACGTATTAAAGGGGATGATACCCCGATAGAGCCGGGTGAGTTTAAAGATGTAGATGTCCCGTCAGGAAGTATCCGCGACAACATTATGACGCTTCCTTACAAGGAACCAAGTCAGACTCTACTAGCACTCCTTAATCAGATTACTACAGAAGGTAGACGGTTAGGGGCAATTAGTGACATGAATATCTCTGATATGTCAGCTAATGCGCCGGTTGGTACGACTCTAGCCCTGTTAGAACGCACCCTCAAGCCTATGGCAGCGGTACAGGCACGAGTCCATTACGCGATGAAACAGGAGTTTAAACTCCTTAAAATCATTATGGAGGAGTATGCACCCGCAGAATATGGGTATGAGCCGGTACGAGGGGAAGTTAGCGCCCGACAGGCAGATTACGCGTTAGTAGATGTAATTCCTGTTAGTGATCCGAATAGTTCTACGATGGCACAGCGGGTAGTTCAGTATCAGGCTGTTCTACAAATGTCTCAATCTGCGCCTCAGATATATGATTTGCCGCAGCTACACAGACAGATGATCGAGGTGTTAGGGGTTAAGAACGCAGATAAGCTAGTACCTACGGAGGATGACGCTAATCCTACCGATCCTGTTAGTGAGAATATGGATGCGTTAATTGGTAAACCGATGAAAGCGTTTATCTACCAAGACCATGAAGCGCATATTGGGGCGCATCAAGCGTTTATCCAAGATCCTATGATCGCTCAAACTATGGCGCAGAATCCACAGGCACAGCAGATTATGGCCTCCTTACAGGCGCATATAGCAGAACATCTAGCCTTTAACTATCGTAAACAGATAGAAGAACGTCTCGGTGCTCCACTACCACCCCCTAATCAAGAACTACCGGAAGAGATGGAGGTTAATCTTGCTAGGTTAGTGGCTGATGCAGGTAAACAACTTACACAAATACACCAGCAAGAAGCGGCACAGCAGCAAGCACAGCAGCAAGCACAAGATCCTTTGGTGCAGATGCAGCAAGCTGAGTTGCAGCTTAAAGGTCAAGAAGCGCAACGCAAAGCGCAGAAAGATCAGGCAGATATACAGCTTAAATCAGCGGAACTGGAAAGGAAGACCAAGAAGGATCAAGCAGATGCTGCGGTAGATATGGAACAACTTAAGTTGGACAGGGAAGAGTTGGTTATCGATGCGAAAAAATCAGGCGTGAAAATGGCGGCTGATCGACGTAGAGATAATACCAAATCGGATCTGGACTTACTTAAGGTAATAAATGAGGGTAAAAAAGGTAAAGAATAACTATGGCTAAAACCGTCTTTGACGTGCTTAAAGAAAAAATCGAGGAAGATAAAGCCTCTGCATTAGAATTTCTTGGTGGTGGGGGAGCTAAAGACTACTCCCAGTACTCAGAAGTAACAGGTTTAATTCGGGGTCTACAAACCTGTTTAGGATACATAGATGACCTCTCGCGTAATTATTTGGAAGATGACGATGGCTAAAGCAGCAAAATCAGTGGAGATGATGGCACAGGAACTTGAGGAACAACTACCGAAACCTGTAGGTTATAGAGTGTTAGTAGCACTTCCCAATATCGAAGAAACTTTTGACGGTTCTGACCTGATAAAAGCAAATACGACCAAACACCATGAGTACATTATGTCCATAATAGGGCTTGTAGTGGATATGGGCGATGAGGCTTATGGAGATAAAGAAAGATTCTCCTCTGGGCCGTGGTGTAAACAAGGTGATTATGTTATGTTTCGTGCCAATACAGGTACACGATTTACCGTAGGTGGGCAGGAATACCGTTTAATGAACGATGACTCCATAGAGGCAGTAGTAGCTGATCCTCGTGGTGTACAAAGAGCATAGGAGGTAAAACATGGCATTTCAAAAAGTAGAATATTCATTTCCAGATGACGAAGAGAAAGAATCGGTGAACACAGATATAGAAATAGAAGATTCCGGTGCTGTTGAGGTAGACATTTCAGGTAAGCCCCCTGAAGCAAAAGAAGAACCGGTTGAAGAGGCTGTAGATATAGAGGTGGTAGATGACACCCCTAAAGCAGATCGAAATCGTAGACCTTCAGATCCTCCGACAGACGTTACGGACGAAGAGTTAGAGGAATATTCTGAGAAAGTACGTAATCGTATAAAACATTTTAGTAAAGGTTACCATGATGAACGCCGTGCTAAAGAATCTGCTCAACGAGAGAAAAATGAATTAGAGCGTCTTGCCCAACGGCTTGTTGATGAAAACAAAGAATTGAAGGGTAGCGTAACTAAAAACCAGAACGCGTTATTAGATCAAGCTAAAAAGAATACAACGGTCGAGGTAGAACAAGCAAAGCAAGAATATCGTGTGGCTCACGAGTCAGGTGACACAGAGGGGCTTGTTGAGGCTCAAGAGAAACTAACCGCCGCTAAACTAAAGGCTGATAAACTAGATAATTTTGAAGTACCTACTTTACAGGATGACGGAACTCCTGTACAAATGGATGAATACGACACCCGTACGCCGATGGTCGAAACGGATTTGAAAGCCGAGGCATGGCAAAAAGCTAATCCTTGGTTTGATGAAGACGATGAGATGCGTGGATACGCATATGGGTTGCATACTAAACTCGTTAAAGAAGGAGTTGATCCACGAAGTGATGAATACTATGAGACTATTGATTCTCGTATGCGAACGACATTTCCTGATTACTTTCAGGAAGAACCGGAAGTTGAGAAACCGAAGCGACAATCTAACGTGGTTGCACCCGCTACGCGGAGCACGGCACCTAAAAAGGTGAAACTAACGCAAACACAAGTGGCCCTCGCCAATAGGCTTGGAGTCCCGTTAGAAGAATACGCCAAACAGGCTGCACTTGAAGAGAGGAGACAAAATGGCTGAGAACAGATTAAATCGTGAGCAGACCACCCGTGAAAAGGCTGTCCGAAAGCGAGCTTGGCAGCGTCCAGAGACGTTACCATCACCTACGCCACAAGACGGATATGAGTTTCACTGGGTTCGTGTTAGCACACAGGGACTGGTCGATGCTACTAATGTTTCTTCCAAAATACGTGAAGGTTGGGAACCCTGTTTAGCAAAGGATCACCCAGAGATTACAATGGTTACTGTAGAGCAGGAACGCTTCGCAGATAATGTTGTGATTGGTGGATTGATGCTTTGTAAGGCTCCAAGAGAATTGGTTGAAGAACGTACTGAACATTTTGAAAACCAAACACAATCTCAAATGGCCTCTGTGGATAACAACCTGATGCGCGAAAATGATCCTCGTATGCCGTTATTTAATGATAGGCAATCGAAGGTTACTTTCGGACAAGGCAATTAAACATTTTAGTTTTTAGAGGTTAATTATGGCATATCCTACTGTTGATGCCCCTTACGGACTAAAGCCGGTTAATTTAATCGGTGGGCAAGTGTTTGCTGGGTCTACTCGTCAGATGAAAATCGCTTCCAACTACGGCACTGCTATTTATTATGGTGATGTTGTTAAGTATGCAAGTGACGGTACTCTGAACATTGACTCTGGCACAACTACTGCCACTCCTATTGGGGTTTTTCTTGGGTGTACGTACACTGATCCTTCTACTAGTCAACTTACATTTAAGCAATCTTACACTGCAAGCACTGTTGCAAGTGATATTATGGCTTACGTATGTGATGATCCTGACGCACTATTTAAAGTAGCTGCGGTATCAGGTACGACGACTGTAGCTGGTTACGGGCGTACTATCGTAAACAATAACGTATCACTGGTTCAGAATACTGGATCAACTGTTACGGGTAATTCCAAAGTTGCTATTCTTGGTAGCTCGGCTGCGACTACTGCTACGCTTCCCATCAGGGTTGTTGATGTAGTACCGGATACAGCTACTGCTTCCGACACTTACGTTGAATTCATCGTTAAGTGGAACTTTGGCGATCACCAGTATTATAACGCTACTGGCGTTTAGGAGTAATTTAATATGGCTATTTCTCGCGCCCAACTATTAAAGGAACTCCTACCCGGACTGAACGCTTTGTTTGGAATGGAGTACGCTAAATATGGGGAAGAAACGAAGGAGATTTTTGAAACTGAATCTTCTGATCGTTCTTTTGAAGAAGAAACCAAACTGTCCGGCTTCTCAGCCGCTCCTGTTAAAAACGAAGGCTCTGCCATCGAATATGACAATGCACAGGAAGCATGGACTGCTAGGTATAACCACGAAACAATAGCAATGGGTTTCAGTGTTACTGAAGAGGCTATCGAAGATAACCTTTATGACTCGCTATCGTCTCGTTATACCAAAGCATTGGCTCGCGCTATGGCATATACCAAACAAGTTAAAGGTGCTTCAATTTTGAACAACGCCTTTGCTGCTGGTACTACCTATGGTGATGGTCAGACTTTGTGTTCGACTGCCCACCCACTAGTATCTGGAGGTACTAACTCTAACCGTCCTAGCACCGCTGCTGACCTTAACGAAACTTCTTTGGAAGCGGCTGTTATATCAATAGCAGGTTGGACTGATGAGCGTAGTCTCCTTATTGCTGCTCGGCCTAAGAAACTCATTATCCCACCCGCACTGCAATTCGTTGCAACACGGTTGTTGGAAACTGAGGGTCGAGTCGGTACAGCAGATAACGACATCAACGCAATGCGTAGCAACGGTTCAATACCGGAAGGTTACGCGGTAAATCATTATCTTACCGATACTGATGCGTGGTTCGTTATGACTGACGTGCCTAATGGCTTGAAGCACTTTACTCGTACACCAATGTCTACATCTATGGATGCTGACTTTGATACGGGTAACAGTCGTTACAAGGCCAGAGAGCGATACTCGTTTGGGGTAAGTGATCCACTTGGAATTTATGGATCGCCCGGAGCGTAATACGCAAACTGAAGAGGGGGTACTTGTTACCCCCTTTTTTTTGTTATAAGATCGGATTTGCCCTGACAGTTACATAATGTAGCTGACACTAGCCAAGACAGGAGACAAACATGGCGAATACTACTTTTAACGGCCCAGTCCGTTCAGAGAATGGGTTTGAACAAATCAGTAAAGCTTCCGGTACAGGAGCAATTACAACTAATCTCGATATTGATACTAGCGGTAATGTTACCACTACTGGATATGTATCGGCTTATGACAATGTTGTTTCGATTGAAGATGCTACCTATTCAGTAGAATCAACTCAATCCGGTGCAGTGTTCACACTAAACCGAGCAGCGGGTATTGTTGTAACATTACCTACCGCAGCCGCCGGACTACACTATACTTTTATAGTTGGTACAACATTTACTGGCGCGGGTCAGATCAATACGGATAACTCCAGTGATTTGTTTTCTGGCTTTGCTCAACTTTTTGATCCTGCAACCGCTGGCGACACTAACACTTTTATTCCTGACGCAAGCGATGACGATACAATCGATTTAGGCGCTGCTGCCCAAGGATGGTTGGTTGGCGGTATTATTCGTCTTAAAGCGACCACCGCTGCCGTTTGGCATTGTGAAGCATTCCTTCATGGTGATGGCACGTTAGCTACACCGTTTGAATAAGGATTGTTTTATAGCAAGGAGTAATTTATGGGCTACTCAGATGTAAACGCGGTATTTATAACCGCCGATACACAAGCCTTGGATGCAGACGGTATATCAGCCGCCGCCGCTGTAGGTGACGACGCTAATTTAACGATTGGTGGCGCACTTGCTTCTGGTGGTAGCTGTACCTTTGATTCCGGGCGTGTCGTAACTATTTTATCCGCAGGTGATGATTCGGGAATTTCCTTTACGGTTACAGGAACGGACGTAAATGGGGATTCTCAAACTGAATCCATTACTGGCGCAAATGCAGGGACTGCTACTGGGTCAAAGTATTTTAAAACTGTCACTGCTATTGCAGCGGTAGGTGACCCAGCGGGTAATGTCTCAGCAGGAATTAATAATTCTGCCGCAGATGTTATCTTTGCAGGGAGGTCTAGGCTGAAAGGAGCCTATATCGTTAATTCCGGTACTGCTGGAACTGTTGATTTCTTAACAACCTCTCCTACTGGAACAAGCACTATGAAAGTAGGGACTGTGGCAAGTGCGACGGTTACACGGGATATCACTGTCCCAGAAGAAGGTATTTTGTTTACAAGCGGGGTCTATATACAGTATACGCAATCCACGTTTACTACCATGACCGCGTTCCACGCATAGGAGAATATAATGCCTAGAATGATATCAAAAGCGCAGCAAGAGAGGATGCGAAAGCGTAATGCAGACCCCGCATACCAAGCGACTGACCGGTATAAAAGAGGGCAGCAAATGTCGGATGATGCCGCTTTAGATTTGGAAAGAAAGAGGATAGCCACGAAAGCTAAAGATGAGGCAGATTTCGATGCGAGTATGAGGAAGAATTGGCCCAAGCCGGAAAGCGAAATGAAGCCAAGACAGAAGACAACTCCCTATCTACCGCCTATTGGTGGCGCTGTTAACTACGCTGAGATGACGAGACCTAAAAAGAAAGCTGTTACCCCTACTCCCCCTGCTTCTGCTCCTAAAAAGGAAGCTGATACTGCTTCTGGCCCTAAGTGGAAGCAATACAAGTCTGTCGCGGCTGCTAAAAAAGCCGGATCGAAGTATTACATGGGTAAAGACGGTAAAAAGAAAGCCGCTCTTTTTAAAGAGGATTTAGATCCAACGCTAAGTAAACGCGACGCTTACAATAAAGCCCTTGGGTTAAAGCGAGCTGATGGTTCTGCGGTACAGAAAGCAAAGCCAAAGAAGGATACAAAAGGTAAGGCTGACACAAAGAAAAAGTCTTTTCGTGAAAGACGGCTTGATAGACAGGCAAAACGTCTTGAGTCGGCTAAAACGGAAGGTCAGAAAAGAAGAATAAAAAGAAGAATGGGACGAGTAGAAGACCGAATAGAAAGAGCAGACAAGAGGGAAGAAGCTCGAAAGCCTAAGAAGATGCTGGCCGGTGGGGCGGTTAAAAAACCCGCTGTTCCGGGGTACAAGAAAGGTGGCAAAGTTCGTGGTGCAGGTATAGCTCGTAAGGGTGTACGCGCCTGTAAGATAGTAAAAGCTTAGGAGAAGGATATGCCATTTCCAGCAGTAGCACTAGCACCCGTAATAGCGTTTATAGGTAGACAAGGGGTACAAGCGGCCATAAAAAAATACGGTATGGCTGCTGTACGTCAAGCAGTTAAACAAGAAGAACGCAGGATAGAAGGTAAATCTTACCAAACGCTGAAAGAGAAAGGTAAAGAATATGGTAAGTCTCTTGGTAAAACCGGTAAAACCGACCCTAAAGATAAAAACCTTCAGGACAAATATGACAAAATGTTTGACGCTAGGGGCAAATATTATGAAAATAAAAGTGCCCGAGAGTTAGATGACTACATAAACAGCCCTACAACAGGGCGGGTAGACCCTAAAAACCCTTTAAAAACTCGGGGGTCAGTACGTAAACTAGAAAAGTCACCGAAATTACAGCAGAAAAGAGTTAAAGCCCAACGTACAGAAAAGAAAAATGTCCAAAAGAAAAAACCAGAGAACATAAAGGCGAGAAGAGATTTAATAAAGACAGGACTGAAAGCTGTGGGAGCTGTCGCCGTTCCTGTTGCCGGTGCGCTTGCTTATGAAAAATGGGGTAAAACTCGTGATGACGAGCCTGTTAAAAAGATGAGTGCGGAAGAAAGAAGGGAAAGGGCAGAAGAGTACAGAAAAGGCGGTAAAGTTAAGAAAAGTAAACCAAAAGTTCGTGGTGCAGGTATAGCCCGTAAGGGTGTACGACCTGCTAAAATGAGGTAAGGAGACTTGTATGGATAAATTTGAAGTCTATCAGAACGGTAATTTCGTAGATGGCAGACCTGTATTTCAGATTGGTGTTAAGCAGGAGAATGGTTCTTACGCCATCGTAGATGCTGACCTAATGAGTGAAGAGGAGGCAAAAGCTCGATTAAAAGAGTTACAGCCACCTAAGAAAGCCGCCGCTAAGAAAGAACCCGCTAAGAAAGAACCGGCTAAGAAAGCAGCTAAGAAGTAGATGGCGACATCCGGCACTACTGCTTTTAACCCTGATTTTACTGAAATCGCTGAAGAGGCGTGGGAACGCGCTGGGCGTGAAATGCGGGCAGGTTATGATTTGCGAACTGCTCGTAGGTCTATGAATTTATTGACTATTGAATGGCAAAATAGAGGGATAAATTTATGGACGATAGACGAAGGATCAGTCACGTTAACCGAAGGTACATCTGAATATGATTTACCTACTGATACGGTTGATCTGTTAGAACACGTTATCCGCACAGATTCGGGGGATGCGACTACTCAGCAAGACCTTACGATAAGTCGAATTAGTGTTAGTACGTATTCATCTATCCCTAATAAGTTATCAGAAGGAAGACCCATACAAGTTTATGTAGAACGCCTTCGTACTACCCCTAAGATTAATGTATGGCCTGTACCGGATAAGAGTGGGTATGTTTTTTATTATTGGCGTATGCGCCGGATAGAAGATGCTGGGAGCGGAGTAGAAACTGCGGATATGAATTTCCGGTTTTTACCCGCATTAATGGCAGGATTAGCTTATTACATTTCCCAGAAAGACCCTGAACTAGGGCCGCGTATACCCATGCTGAAAGAGATATACGAGGAACAGTTTAGTTTAGCGGCAGGAGAGGATAGAGAGAAAACTTCCGCTCGTTTTGTCCCTCGTATTGGGTTTATCTAGTCATGGCAAATCGCTTTGCTTCAGCCCGAAAAGCATTAGGGATCTGTGATGTTTGTGGGTTCCAATACAAGTTACGAGAACTTAAAGATTTAATTGAGAAAGGTCGGAATACGCATATAAAAGCGTGTCCTGAATGTTGGAATCCTGACCAACCGCAGTTGAAATTAGGCGAATTTCCTGTTAATGATCCTCAAGCAATACGAGACCCGCGTTCAGATAGTGCGGGGTTAGCAGCAAGTAGAGATATTCAGTGGGGATGGAACCCGGTGGGTGTAGGAAGAGACCCGTATGATTTAACACCTAACGATTTAGTTGGGACGGGAGAAGTAGGAACAGTAACCATAGTGACTTCATAGGAGCATAAAATGGATGTATTTGGTATGAAAGAGGTTAAAGTGCAGAAAGATAAGGGTGTATACCCTTGTAAAGATGCCCCCAAACCTGATATGAGCGGGGTTAAAACCTCTGGGATTAAGATGCGCGGTGCAGGTGCTGCGACTAAAGGTACGATGGTACGTGGTACGCTTGCATGAGTATGACCTACGCCCAATTAACGGCGAATATAGAGGATATCTGTGAGACCTCCTTTACAAGCGATCAGCTTGCTATGTTCGCTCAACAAGCTGAACAGGCTATTTATAATACTGTACAGCTTCCTTCGCTCCGTAAGAATGTGACAGGGGCGTTGACTTCGGGTGTTAAGTACTTATCAGTACCTACAGATTTTCTTTATACGTTTAGTCTAGCGGTACTTGATTCGGATGGTGTGTTTACGTATCTATTAAACAAAGATGTTAATTTTATACGAGAGGCATATCCCAACCCCGCAACTACAGGAGCACCGAAGCATTACGCTGTATTTGATGATTCTTCTTTTATTTTAGGGCCAACTCCGAACAGTGGGTATACGATGGAGCTGCATTATGGGTATTACCCCGAATCTATTGTTACAGCAAGTACGTTACCTTGGTTAAGTGAGAATTTTGATTCTGCTTTACTGAATAGATCCTTGGTAGAAGCAATTCGGTTTATGAAAGGTGAACCTGATATGGTTCAGATTTACAATAATATGTATTTAGAATCTATAACCTTATTGAAAAATCTTGGTGATGGTAAATTGCAACAGGATACATATTATTCGGGGCAAGCTAGTGTCCCTGTATCGTAAAGGAATATTATGTTTAAGTTAGCTGTTGATTCAAGCATAGGAGATGTCGTCGTTAAAACGACTGAAAATAGAGGGCTATCCCCCGAAGAACTGGCTGAACGGGCTGTGGAGCAGATAGTTAGTGTTTCAGATTCGGTAGATCCGATTGTAAGGCAACAGGCAGAAGCATTTAAAAATCGCATTTACCATGTGGTTTTAGGTATTATTAAGCAAGCAATTAAGAGCGATAGAACAACGCTTGTTAACGAGTTTATTCAGCAGGGTCATTCAGATGTTGCTGATATTTTAAGGAGACTATAATGGCTATCACGACAGCTATGGCAACCTCGTTTAAATCCGA
>Ga0080013_1004271_pt1 | contig 14189 bp, 21 predicted proteins | sample ETNvirenome_6_85_FD_69236 | JGI IMG/M metagenome (GOLD analysis project Ga0080013, IMG submission 69236) | Marine viral communities from the Pacific Ocean - ETNP_6_85 (SPADES assembly) (version 2) | ecosystem: Environmental > Aquatic > Marine > Oceanic | place: Pacific Ocean | collected 2013-06-19
GTGCCAACCTCTCTTTTTGATAAAAGCCAATATTCAAGGTTTGGCAATGCAATGGCAAGAGGTGGTGGTTTTGGGCCAATGCTTAATAATTCAGCACTACAACAACAAATCACAACCCCGGATGAGTTAGAAATGTATAACCAGGCAAGAAAAGCAGCAAGAAACAAAGGGCTTGGTCAAATGATGTATGCTCTTAGTGATGCCTTTGGTGGTAGAGATATTGGTAAGGGGGTTCAAGAAAGGCAATTAGCACAATCTGGAGGAAATGCTACTACGTTTCAAAAAGATTATCAGTTTTTAGTGCGACAAGGTTATTCTCCTCAAGATGCCATAAACCTTCTGAAACAAAGAACATCAACGAATATCAACATGAATCAAAACAGCAATAAACTTTGGGATTTCAGTTTAGATAACCTTAAAAAAGACATGGATGCGATTGGGGAACAAAAACAGTTAATAGATAAAGTCAAGCCAGCACATGAATTATTGTTATCTGGCGATGTTGAAACTGGTTATTTTCAAGAAAAAATACTCCCAGCTAAACAAGTATTTAATTCATTAGGAATAACAACTGATGAAAACCTAGGAGAGCAAGAGTTTGTTTTAGCAACAACAAAATTTTTAGTGCCAAGAATGAGAGAAAAAGGATCGGGTTCAACCTCAGATTTTGAAGCACAGTTATTTGAGCAAGCTGCACCGTCTTTTGGTAAATCCACCGAAGGTAATTTAATACTTATGGGAACATGGTTGCAAACAGCAGAACGAGATGCCGAGCTTGTTGCTTTAAAGGAAGATTATATTATAGGTAACAGTGGAAATGTTTTTGGTTTTGATAAGTATTTAGATCAGCTTGCACAAGAGGGCAAAGAGCCAAAAATATATGAAAGGTTTGGCAGCCCCAATGATGTTGTGACAGCTTTTGAAAACAAACAAATTAAAGACGGCGAGGTTATTATTATGAACGGTAAGCTCATTGTCTTTAGGAAAGACGACATTATTTAATCATGGCTGAATACATACCAGGAATCAGCAAACAAAAAAGTTCTGATGTCGGCGGAGTCAGAGATTATGCTCGCGCTACATTGGGCCAAGGATTAATGTTCGGTTTTGGTGATGAGGCAGAGGCATTTGTCAAGTCATTAGTCGGTGATAGAGAATACGATGAGATCGTGCAAGAGGTCAGGGCTGACATAAACAGATTCAGAGAAGAACAGCCTGTCGCAGCTTATGGTGCTGAAATTGGTGGCGCAATACTTCCAGCCGTTTTATCGGGCGGCACAACACTTGCGGCAAGAGGCGGTTTAGCTGGCGCACAAACGGCAGCAAAAACAATTAAACCCATAACCAGCGCAATAAAATCTAACCCCATAAAATCAGGAGCAACACAAGGCGCATTATATGGTGCTGGCACAAGCGAGGGCGGTGTTGTTGATAGGCTGCCCGGCGCTGCCATTGGCGGCACTTTGGGGGGTGGGGTTACTGGTGTTGCGCAAAAGGTTTTGCCAAGAGTAACACCAAGCGCAAGAAAATTATTAGAAGAAGATGTGCCATTAACGCCAGGACAATCAATGGGCGGAAAAGAAGGCGGAATCATTGGCGGTGGAATTAAAATTGGAGAGGAGGCTTTGTCAAGCGTTCCTGGAACGGGAGTAAACACAGCACTAAGAAAGGGTCAAGAGGCATTTAACAGGCAAGGATTCAAAAAAGCTATAGAAGGAATCAAGGGAATTAAAGTAGATGACCGACTCCCTGTAAACCAGCTATATAAAAGCCTACAGCGACAACTAAGCAAAAAATATGATGAGGTTGTGCCAAACTTAAAAATTCCCAACGTGCAAGCTACAAGAAAAAAGGCTTTAAATATTCTCAACAGCTCTGGTCTTGATTTTAAACAACGATCAATGATTGTGAACAGATACCTCAAGCCACTTGAAAACAGAAACCAACTTAAAGGCAAGGAAGTTCAAAAGCTGCTACAACAAATAAAAAGAGACATTAAAACAAAACAAAGATCAGATAAAGTTGGTGTTATAGACGAGTCAGAGGTTTTAAAACAAATGCAAGATATACTCAAGAACAACACCTCTGGAATTAAACAACTTAATCAGGTAGACAATGCCTACCAACAAATCCAAACACTAGGAGATGCTGCAATTAAATCAGCAGACGATCTTTATACTCCAGCACAGCTGAGATCAGCAATCAAGGGCGCAGATCAATCGAGAGGTAAAATACAATTCAAAAGAGGTGATGCAAAATTACAAGATTTCTCTGAAACAGCACAAGATGTATTAGGAAGAATGTTGCCTGACAGTGGAACAGCAACCAGAGGAATTGCTGGTTATGGATTACTAGGTGGAACAGGAGCAGTAGGCGGCACACCAGGGTCGGCGGCGTTGGCAATGTATTTGGCTCTTTTACAAAACCCTTATACTAATATTGCATTAAGAGAGGGAATTGATTTAGCAAGTCAGGGCGCACAAAAAACAATACCCTATGCAAGCGGTCAGGCAAGTGGGCTGATCGGATACTAGATAAACCAAGCAACAAACTAAAGCCACCAGCGCCCGTCTAATCGATTCTTTTGCACCTAGCTATACCCTAGCATACCCCTAAAAGCCTATCTTATACGAGAAACGTAAAGATCATATCGAACACCAGGTAGGCAAAACAAACCCTAAACAAGCCCCTATAATAGATGACCTGTTGCTCAAGGATTTCTATGTTTTTAAGTTGGGTCTTGTTCAAATTCTTCCAATATAGAGAGTATTTTTGTATAGCCTTTGATGTCTAATAATGTGTCGCCATCACCTGGCAGATTGTTATACCTGATCGTTTTAAACATCAGCATCATGGCAACAGCTTGATAAGGCTGGATGTCATCATCTAGGATTTCACCTAGAATTGCAGACCAGGCTTTTGATACTTGCCGAAAAAACTTTGCTGGGTGGCCGTATTTTAATCCTTTGGTATGAATTAACTCATCAATAAAGAACTCATTGTCTTTCATGGTTTGGGAAAAACATTGGTCACAAGGCATTGGTAATTACACAGCCTCATCACGCTTTAATAGTTCTTGAGTCAGTTTGTCGCTTAAAAGATTTTGAGACAACACAGCACATTGACGAGCTAGACTATTAAGATGGTTTTCATCTAGGGTTTTAAGAGCAGATTGAACATTCTTAATGTCTTTAACAATATTGCTCTCCTCCTCGTTTAAATCATCTTCTGATATTTCTATTTCATCCCCTTTTAGGTTGGTATATTTAATTGCCGGGGCTTCTTCTTCGGTTTTTACTTCATCAGTCATTTTGTTTCCTTTTAGTTGATTGAGTTAAAAATTTCATTGCCAACATCTTTTGCATTTTGTTTGGCGGTTTCTTCCATAACATGGGTATATCTAGCTGTAGATTTAATATCTTTATGGCCTAACAAATTACCAATCTCAGGCAAAGATATTTTCTTGGTGCTTAATGCCATTGTCGCAAAGGAATGGCGTAAGTCATGGAGCCTTAAATCAGAACAACCGGTTGTCTTTCGTATTGAATACCAAAGCCTTTTTGGGGTGCTAATGCCAAGTATTCTAACATGATCTTTTTTTCTTTCTAGTTTATTAATAACCGTCATTGCTTGAGAGTTTAAGTGAATTACCCTGGCATCATCTTTATCATCGGTTTTATGTTCTTGAAGGGTAATCATGTTGTCTTTTAAATCGCCCCAGGTTGCCTTTCTAATCTCTGAAACCCGACAGCCTGTATAGATTAAAAGTTTTATAAAGCTCACCGATGCCTGGTTTCTTGGGTTCTTCTCTTTCTCCTTTAGAGCATCAAAGATACGCTTTAATTCATCGTGGCTGTAATAGCGTTTGCGCTCTGTTTCCCTGTTCCTTTTAATGTTACACACATTGTGTTCGAGCAATTCATTTTCAATAGCCAGGTTTAACACCGCGTTAATAATAGACAAACAGCGATTGGCAACATCAGGGGCGCGATCTGTTATTTTGTTAAACAGGTTAAGCACATCGAGTCTTTTAATTTCTTTGATCTTTTTACGGCCCAAGGTTCTTCTAACGTCTTTGTCATAAAACCTTTTGGTTTCATCTATTGTTTTTTTGTTGCGTCTTTTTAAGTCCTTTAAATAAAGACCAAATAGTTTGTTTAAAGTTATATCCATTGTTTTCTCCTGTTATTTAATACTCATAATCATCAAATCTAATCAATGCCCAGGCGGGTAAACCTAAACAAAGAATCATTGCTATAAACCGCCCAACAGGAGTGTTTAAAACGTCAATGATAATACTAATTAGTTCGTTCATTTATCCCCTCCTTCCTGTGCGGTAAGTCATTCCACCTGTAAAATTTCTTGCTCGCCATGTGCCAGAACCACCCCTGATGTTCGTGTTGGTCTGGGGGAAGGTCTGATTCCACATATTCTGGTTTATATTTTTTGTTCATTTTATTCACCCTTGTCAAGCGACAATGATTCAAATGGTTCCTCTCCGGGATATTGCCCGGCATTAATTAAATATTGTCTATCCTCTAGTCTTTCTATTGCCTGACCAATTAAATAGTTTGTTTTTTCAAAGTCTCCAGCTGCCAGTGCTGAGAGTGCCTTTCTTAATGTATTAAGAATTACAGGCATCTGTTTTTCATCCACTTGCTTATAAGATAATTTCGATTCTTTCGATAATATTCGCCCTCTTTAATTCTTGGTTCTCCGCGACTTAATCTGCCATCGTCATTATCTAAAAAGTTTTGTATCACAAAGGCTTTGAAGTTTTTGTCTGTAGTAATTTCTTTTAACATTTTTTTATTCCTTGGTTTTTTGGGAAACAATCTCTCCCAATCTTCTGTTGTCCATATTTTATTCATCTCTGGTTATAACCATGTGGCCGCCTTTGGCAGATTGCACCCAGCCAAACTCTTTTAGGGTGTCCACTCGCAAGCGAACCGCACCATATCCAAGACCCATTGCTGCTGCCAGCTCCATATAGGTCGGTGTGTGACCATGTATATCTGAATAATCAATGATGGCATCGTAGGTTTTTTTTGCCTCAATCTGCCGGTTATATTCAACCTTGGTTACACGCCTTGGTGGATAGTTTATTTTTTCAACATTAATTGAGTTCATTTTTAGCCTCTTTAATTTGAATTGTTTTTGAACGTATGGTGTAGGACTCTTTTTTAGCCACCACTCTTTCAGGGCGTTCTTTATAAGTGCGACTACCCCAGGTGACTCGGTAATTGCCTACAACAGCATGTTTTTTATCTTCCATATAAGCCTTGATAACCTTCTCATGGTCATCAATATCCTTTTTCAAATTCTTGATTATGTTGTTTGCATGTTGAATCTCATCAAGGTTTTCAACTAGCTCATAAGGCAGTTCAACCATTTCATCATAGGATGTTGGATAAATGATGTTTACATCCAGACTGTTCTTTGGCTCATAGTAATCTTCCTCTTTAACTCTGCGCTCAAAGTCAGTAACCGTTTCTTCAAACCATTTTGAAAACTCAGGATCACGCTCAAAGACAAAGATTTTAAAATCAGTTGAGTTATAAAGAACACAAACCGCACACCAGGTTAGCTGAGCCATTTCCATATATGCCATGGCTTGCCATTTACCACGCCAGTTAGGTAGTTCTTCCTCGCCAAAGTCTCTTGTGACCTTACATTCCAAAATACCATCACCCAAAAGTTGTAGATATTTGTTGTCAGGGGTATAGATTCCTTTTTCAGAATCAGGGCCAACAACCAGGGCTTCGATTACACCCGCTGTCGCTATCCCATCAACACTTCCACTAATAGGTAGAGTGGAGTGATGCAATGGGGATTCGATGTTTAGGCGCACATTGGTCAGTCCAAGTCTTAGGCAAGCCTCATCTAATAAAGGATTTTCTAAGACATCACCAATTCTCATGAATGATTTTTGGTTTTCATCTCGAACATTCTCTCCCTTTCTGGCCCTAATACAGCGATCCAATAACTCATTTGGTGTCAGACCATAAGGATAGTCTGGATCAAAAACCGCTAGACCGCTGCCTGATAAATAATTATCGCTTGTTTTTTTACCTACCATTATTGCGCTCCTATTTGTTTTCCATAGCTCCTAGAAACCGCTTTGGTAATCTCAGCTGGAGTGTCAATAACACGGTGTATTGCGCCTTTGGTGGTTTCAATCACCGTATGTCGCATATCCTCGTCTTTCATTTTTGTAAGTATCTCGTTGGTAGGGATTTTTATTGGCCCATTACCTACTTCATATAAGGTAATAAAACGCTTAGATATAATTGGGTTTCGCATGACAATCTCTCCTGTTTTTAAGAGATTGTGGGTCTGCCGTATCTGATGATGCTGATGATCCTGTGTAAACAGGATGATCTGTATATGCTGTAAAGGCTGGTTGCCCTGTAGCATTACACAGAATATATATTATACGCATATAAACAGGCTTTAAAAAAAGGGGCAGAACGCCACAATCGTTTGGTTTTATATAGGGGTTAGGTGGTTTTTTTAAGCCAACCAAGGCGTTTAGAAATTGGTATTTGGATGGACTCCAAGTGGCAAAGGCACTCCCCCCTCCTATTAGGATAGGTAAGATTTTCATTGACCAGTCTCCTGGTCGGGTCGCCGTTGTGCTGCCTTTCGTTCCTTGAGTTCTTTGTCTGCATCCCAGACCGCGTTTTGGGCAACCAAGATAATGACCTCTTTGGAGTTATGGCGGGTGAGAATATTCTTTAGTTTAGGCAACAATCTATTTTCCATTACATCCACCAAATCGATGACATTTTGTTTATTGAGCAACGGACAATCCATGCGTCTTGACTTATGGCCCATGACTGCGGTTCTTGTAAAATAAATTCTTTCATCTCTTTCCTTGTTTGCTCTTTGGTTTGCCATTGTTATTAAAATAAATCTTTTTAGTTTGTTTTTAAAGAAAAATTAGTCACAACAAATAGTCACTATTTATTGTGTGTATTTTTTTTCTCATCGTTTATGTTCCTTGTTGATCTCTCGATCAGGGCTTTCCCACCACCCGCAACGAACAAAGAACTGCCCCATATTATCGAGGGTGATACCATGCTGAACCACTGTTACCTCTTGGTATTGGGTGTGTTTAACACCGAGCGAGACCGCTAGAAAATCTTTAAAGGGTTGCACATAATCGGGATTGATAAAAAAACAAAAACGTCTGCGATCAACCCTACACAAAGCACAACGCTTAGGACAAGACTCGCGGCATCGTTGGCGTTGCACCATGCCCTCCTTCACACAAGCATCGAGTAATTGCGAAAAACGAGAAAACGAGGCGCCTGAGGCTTTACTAAATTGGTCATAAATCTCCCACTTGCTACAGGTGCGTAAACCAACCGCTTGTTTTAACAAGATAGCAACCAGTAGAGTTTTACGTTTGAAACCGTTTTCTTTTAAAAAACGACCTAGGCGCATTTCCTCTGGTGTGCGATCAGGTGATGTATAGTAACTATATATGCTCACCGACCGCATTTTTTCAGCCGCCAATAATCCGGAAATCTCTACAGCGTGGTCTAGGTCAAAGCCCTCACCAAGCGTGTGATCTTCAACCAGGTGTTCAACATTGTTTTCTTCTTTTTTTAAAGCTAGATTGGTCATTTTCTTTTTGCCTCCTCAATGCTTCTAAGTAAGTTACTGACATTGCTGGGATGCCATTTAGATTTATGGGGTCGATACCGTGTTTTAATACCACGATGGTTTAGAGCTTTGGCGATCTCAGAGAGACTGGTATCTCCAAATTGTTGAATCTGTTTCACTACCGGGGCTAGTTTTTTAGCAAACTCCAACCGGTTTCTTGTATGTGAGACAACAGAAATGGCAGTAGCCTTTTCTATATTAGGATTGCCCAACTTAACTCCTTTCTTTTTGAGTTTTGCCAGAGCTGCCTTGGTGTTGGCACTAACCTGAGCGCGATGTTCCTCACTGACCGCATACAGCGTTCTCATGTCCAGGCTGTCCGACATTGAATGGAGTCCATAGATTTTAATGCCATGATTCACTTGAGCATCATAGGCAAGGTCTATGAACTTCAGGTTTTTTAGCCGGGTGCCAAAATAAGATGCCACAAAACTTGCGTTGTTCTCGATACAGTATTTGATTGCCAGCTCTAGCTGGGGCATATGATGTGGATTATGACTATGCAGCTCGGTATAGGTTTTTTTATGAATCCAGTTGCCTTTGCCTAAATAATCTTTGATGTCTCGCACCTGTTCGGCGCGGAACTCCTTAGTGCCATCTTTAATATAGAACACCCACTTGCCATGAGATCTTATTCTCTTAAATTTTCGTTTAGTCATTCACCGCCCTCCCCTATTTTTTTTGAATATATATTACACGCAACTATTTATGCACCCATCTTCTCTAGTTTTTCAACATGCTTGATGAGCTTATTCATCGACCTTCTGTAAATCTTGCGACACTCTTCTTCATAATTTTTAAAGCCAAGATCGTAAATGCCAAATCCCGATGCTATGCAGTGGTCAATGTGTGCACGCTCAAACATTCCATCATCTTCTTCGTATATTTGCATCAAAATCATTTCTGCCTCAAGCTTGCTTAACTTGATTGGCATTTGTGTTTTACCAGTGATTCGCTTACTCACGATGATTCTCCTTTGTTTGTTTCTTTCTCCCATTCTTCGGTCTTTAAACCATACTTTTTCGCAAAACCCTCTACCGCCAAATGTTCTTTTGTAGTCAAATGCGATCTCCAGTCATCATCAATGGTATAAACAATCTTTTCATTGCCTTTATCTAAAAAAACCATGAGCTTTTTTTTGAAATCGCTTGAGTAGACCACAACACAATCTTTAGAGCTTGTTCCAACCTCCCCATTAAAAATACAAATCAGGTCAGACATGAACCAAGGATCAAACAAACCATCCTTTACTAAAGCCTTATCTTTACTCACGATGCTTCTCCTATGTTTCCTTTTAATAGTTTTTTGGTATCAACTCCAAGATGCTCGTAAAAATCAAAACCACGCAATACCAAATCGTATAAGGTTTCTACTTGCTCTTTTGTTAAAGTTTTATCTATATCAAACTGTAATCGTTTACCCATCTCTTCTTTTCCAGAAGCGGTTAATTCGGATAGATAATCCCCTTCAAAAAATATCGTACTTATAAAATCTTGAATGTGCTCTTCGTAATATTTTTCACTCACGATGCTTCTCCTTGATCAAGCCGTAGCTCTCATATTGTTTCTTGGTTTTTTCAAATCCTTCCATTTTCTTCTCCTGTTTTTTTTGAATATATATTATGCTCAAATACCATGTATAAAAAGATACATATACTATACAAAGATGTCAACAAAATATTCGTTTATTATCTGTAAGCTGTCTTTTTATTTTTATATACAATCTATTTATTTTTATATAATCTATCCAAATAATAAACGGTTATCGCTATCTGGAGGAGCCAAAAAGTGAAAATATTTTACCCTGAAGAACCAACCCCAAAGCCAAGACCACGGGCGCTTTGGATCAGTCCTGATCTCTTTTTAGAACTGAAAGCGCTTTGTGATTATCAAGAACGCACCATCAAGGCCGTAGTTGAAAGATCATTAAATCGAACCATTAAAGAGGCGATTGAGAAACAGGAATATGAGCCGCAGTAGTAGGACTAAAGGTCATGGCTTTGAAAGGCAGATATGCAAAATGATTAATCAGGAAATGGAATCCGCTGCACTACCCTACTCCGTCAGTAGAGATTTAAGCCAGTATCAAACAAAAGACTTAGGGGATATTGTTGGCATCCCTGGTTTCACCATTGAGTGTAAGCGTTATAAGGAAGGCTCACACCCAATGAAGAGTTGGTGGGAGCAAGTATGCCGAGCAGCTGGCAAGGACAACATACCTATTCTCGTCTATAAGTTTGATAGAAAACCTATTGAGGCTCAGTTCAGTGTTTTGATGTTTAACTTCCAGCCCACCGAAGATTATGGGCTACCCCTTAATGATTATGTTTGCAGAATGGACTTTGATTCCTTTCTATATGTATTTATTTGCTATCTAAAGGCATCTAATGGATAGCGATTATCAACGATTTTTAGAGTATGCAAAGATGATGTATGCGTCTGCCAGTGACAAATATAAAAATGAAAACACCTACGTAGATTATATGAACCAATACTTTTGGCGGTTGGTTTCTGATTTTAAAAAGATGGTGGTGCATTGAACCCCTTTGAAGAATTTTTAGACCTACTCGTCTTAGTAATAGGCGGGTTTTTATTAACGCTAATTTAACTATATAAGGAGGAAAATAAAATGAGTAGTTTATTAGGATTAAATGATGGTGCAGACAGCGGGTATTACATTCGCTACATGCCCTCAGCAAATGCCTGGAAAACAGGCGATGAAGAAGTAGATGTTAAACATCTATTGCTTGACCCGGCTTCAATTAAAACCGGTTGGGGCAGAATCCAACTTGGATTAAGTCCTGATTGGCACTGGGATCAACAACTTGGAGTGAGAGCTTCTCGCCCTGGCAACACCGAAGAAGAAAAGATGGAATATAAAAGAGGTTTCTCTGTTGATCTTTTTGGAAAAGAAATTGGTTTGCGAACCTGGTCAGCAACCGGCACTGGGGCCACTATGGGTTTTGAAAAGCTCTATGCAGCGATTCATTCACAGTTGGCTGACAACAAAGGCAAGGTTGCCGTTGTTGAATACACCGGATCAGAGGCCATAAAGGTAGGCAAAGGCAATACCAGAGTGCCTCAGTTTTCTTTGTTGAAGTGGGTTGAGTCTGATGAGTTTAGTATCGAGTCAAATGGGGTTTATGAAGAACCGGAGACTGCTCAACCTGAGCTGGCTACCGACCCAGAGTTCGATGACGATATACCCTTTTAATTAACCAACGGTGCTGGGGTTTGCTTCCTGTTTTCCCCAGCACTTCAACAAACAGGATGTTTGATGCTTGATATACAAAATGACACCGCAACTTAATCTTTTCGGCTACGAAAACCAGGAAGACGATGTCAGCAAAAGAATTGATGCGTATAACAAAGACCATTGTTGGCAATATGACATCAGATTAAAGAACCTTGAGTCTGACTTGGTTATGTCAGGAATTAGCCATGAGGAGGCTAAACAGATTTCTATTTCTGATTTCAGTTTTGATTACATACACAGTGAAAACAAGAGCCAATGTCAACGAGTAAAACGCTTTATTGAAAGACATGAGTGGCTGGGGAAAATGCCTAACAGGCCTACCCACAGATTTTCTTGTTGTTGGAAAGGCAACATGATTGGGGTTATTGTAATGTCAACCCCTAACGCTTTTTCTAATCTTTTGGGAAAAGAAAACAAGGACAAAGAAAAACTAATCTCAAGAGGGGCTTGCATATCTTGGTCGCCTAAAAACACAGCCTCTTGGTTGATTATGAGGTCAATTAGGTGGATGGTAAACAACACAGAGTTTAGGTATTTCACTGCTTACTCTGATCCAGAGGCTAGAGAGTTGGGAACCATATACCAAGCGTGTAACTTTTATTATTTAGGACAGCGATTTGGTGCTAACAAACAATATTTAGACCCTGACAACCTAAAAAGAGGGTGGTTTGGAGATGTTGGGTTTAATGATAGGAGTCAGATAGTTAGATACGCAAAAAAATTAGGCATTGACTGGAATGAAGAATGGTACAAAAAAGCAGGGGCGCACAACCAATACAGAAAAGTAAACTGGAAAGCAATACCAAACGAGGTGGTGTTTCAGCTTAAGAAAGAGCGAGAAAAGCATAAGATAAAATGCAAAGTAAGAGTACCACCAAAAAAACATAAGTACGCCTATATCATGGGAAAAAATAAGAAAGAAACAAAGGAATTAAAAAGACTGTTTAAAAAAAACAATCCGAATATAGATCCTTTCAAATACCCAAAAGAAAGAGGCACATAAGCCATGATTGATATTAGCTTGCATAGCAAAGAGATAGCATTAGAACTCTTAGGGATGCCCAACAAACAGCTTTCCAACCAAAATGAGTTGCGATTTGGTAACAAAGGATCACTTAGTATTGACCTATCCAAAGGCACTTTCTATGATCACGAAAACGACACTGGTGGAGGCATGGTAGCGCTCATCGAACAAGAGCGCCCAGGGGCTAATATACCCGATTTCCTGCGTTCTATCGGGGTGAGTAATAGTAAGATGCCACCGGTTAAATCAAACGCCTCAAAGATCAAAGCTAAGGTTTATACAGACCAGGAAATGAAACGCCTGGCAAAGGATTGTGAGCTATATAGCCGCTATACAGACTCTTTCTGTGTGATGCGCTTTGAAGGTAAAAACTACCGCCCTTTCACCAAGACTGATGAGGGCTGGATAATGAAACGACCCAAGGGGTTGTTGCCCTTGTTGGTGAGTGACGGTGATCCGATTTTACCATTGCTTATTGTTGAGGGTGAGAAGGCATATCAAGCGGTAGTTGACCACAAAATGTATTCAGGAATTGTGTGTTGCTTTCATGGTGGGGTCAGCCAGTTTGATAAAAGCGACTGGAGCGTGGTTGAACAGAAAGAAGCAATCATATTTCCAGACAACGATGAACCAGGTCTGAAAATGGCACAAGGGCTTAAAAGCCTATTGGACTCACTTCATATTTCCACCACAATCGCCACGCCTCCTTCTAACTGGATTGAAAAAGATGATCTCGCTGATCACACCGACTGGAAGGTTGATTTAATTGAATACACCAAAGAACATCCATACGTTCCTGACAAGCCACCCGTTGATCCTAGACGATTTAGATTGGTTCATGCCGCTGATGCCATGGAAAACATAGAGCCACCTGATTTTGTCATCAAATCCGTTGTTGAGGCAGACTCTCTTTGCCTTCTATATGGCAGCGCAAAAGCTGGAAAGTCATTTGTTTCAATCTCGATGGCAGCCTCAGTATCAATGGGATTGGATTGGTATAACCACAAAACAAAAGAAGGGCTGGTGGTCTATTTGGCCGGAGAGGGTCAGCGCGGTATTGCAAGACGACTATTAGCCTGGCAACAGCTCCATGGGTTTAATATTAAAAAATCAAAGTTTCATTTCTCTAACCGGGGCGCACAATTATTAGATGATGATGAGTCCTTATTATTAAGAGATGAAATATTAACCCTTCAAGACCACTACAACGAACCACCAAAGATGATTGTTATAGATACTTTGGCCAGAAACTTCGGAGCTGGTAACGAGAACTCAACCGAGGACATGAATCGCTTTGTTGCATCAATAGATCGCTATCTCCGAGAGGAGTTTGGCTCGGCCATAGTGCTTGTCCACCACACCGGGCATGATGCAGCCTCAAGAGCTAGAGGATCGAGTGTGTTGCCAGCTGCGGTTGATTGGAGTTATCAGGTATCAAGAGAAGATGACGAAGATGTAACAATGTATCTTAATTTTGAACAAACCTTAATCAAAGATGGTCGCCCTCTCCCATCTATGCGATTCCAATTCCAAGAGGTGGAACTGTTTGAAATGGTAGATGAAGATGGGATGCCTACCACGTCAGGAGCATTAAAAGAGGTTCCCTTTATAACAAAACAAAAAGCCAAGAAATTAGGCAAAAACCAAAAAATCGTTAAGGAGGCGATTGAAAACATACACCTTAGAAAGCAAAACGAAGCCAGAAGTAAGGGATTGGAAACACATAATATCTATGTGTCCAATGAGGATTTAGTTGATTACTTTAAAGGCAAGTTACCAAGTGACTCAAGAATAAAAGCAATAGATGGCTTAATTAAAAATGAACAAATAGGTGGAAACGATGAAATTGGATATATGCCAGCAGATGCAGCGCCTTTTTAGGGGTGTAGAAAGTTGAGTAGAAAATGTAGAAAAAGTAGAAAAAGTTACCTCGCATTTGTGGCTAAAAGTGTAGAAATAGTAGAAAAACCCTTTAGGGTTTCTACTTTTCTATTCTGCCAAATGTAGAAAGTTTCTTTTTCTATAGTTAATGATGAAAACAACAAAAAATAAAAAAAATCATCTTGAGGCTGAGAAAAGCCATTTAGAGTGTTTGCGTCTTAAACATCAAACGAGCGTGGATTGGGGTTGGTCACGACTGATGAATATTATTCAAGGTAGTCCATCAAAACTCCATGATCGAATGTCAAGGCAACAGATGTTGTTGAGTCAATCAATCGGTAGGGTTGATTATAAGGAT
>Ga0080013_1004272_pt1 | contig 14185 bp, 15 predicted proteins | sample ETNvirenome_6_85_FD_69236 | JGI IMG/M metagenome (GOLD analysis project Ga0080013, IMG submission 69236) | Marine viral communities from the Pacific Ocean - ETNP_6_85 (SPADES assembly) (version 2) | ecosystem: Environmental > Aquatic > Marine > Oceanic | place: Pacific Ocean | collected 2013-06-19
TGGTATCTATCATCCCGGTATGATTCCATTACAAGAAGGGTTATATAATGGTCAAAAAAAGAACGCCGACATCTATTCTATACCAGCGATAGGGGGGAGTTCCGGTTCTCCAATAGTCAACCATAAAGGTGAGCTAGTCGGGATGATTCACTCAGTTTATAGAAACTTCAATCACGTTTCTTTATCACCGACTTATGATGATCTAACTCAATTTATTTATAGCAAAACAACCAAACATGTTGGAGATCATATGGTTGATGTATTAATGAAGCAACTAATCAAGAAAAAAGAAATTTCAATTCCCACCGATAAAGAGTGACATTATTGTTTTAGCTTATCTAATTCACTGTTTGCGTGTTTGATTATAGATTTTTGAGCGGATTGTAGTTTATTGTTGTCAATACTCTTTACAGTGTCTCCCAAATTGAAAACGGTCTCGATTCCAAGATATTCACAAACTCGCATTTCAACTTCCGGCAAAGAACGACTTGTGGCAGATCCCCCGTTTCCAAAATATGTTGGTCTAACCTCAAATAAGGCATAAACTACATCCCCATCAGAGTCATCAAAAGAAATTACTTGAGATACATATTCACATTCTTCTAATAGACTCTTTCTGGTTTCAAAATCAAACAAAAGGTAGCCTTTGTTTTCCTTGACCCAATTATCGCTGTTTAGGGCTACAATTACTTTTCCATATTTGCTAGCCTCTCTAAGAAGTAGCAAGTGACCGAAATGAAGGGGGTTGAAAGCGCCACTTACAAGAATTGTTTTTTCATTCATGGTGTAACAATATCGTCAACAAGACCATACTTTAAGCAGGTTTTAGCATCCCACCATAAATCTCGTTTTAGAATTTGAGCAATTTTTGATTTTGGAAGTTTTGTGTTCTCTTCATATATTCCAATAATCTTTTTCATCAAAAGCTCATTGTTTTTCATATCGTCTTTCATGTCTTCAAACTTCCCCCACATACCAGATGAAAGTTGATGGATAAGCATAAAGGCATGTTCGTGAATATATCTTTCTTTTGCAACAACGCTCATAATTGTTGCAGCAGAAGCAGCACAACCATCAATTATAGATGTGACAGGAACGGGGCAACTTTTGATATAATCAACTGAGGAAAATCCAGCAAACACTGAGCCTCCATAAGAGTTTATATGTAAATACACTTTTGGAGGCTCCGGCAACTTATAGCATAATTCTATGCTTTTCATTTTCTGACCGGTATTCAATATTAGTTTATTCAATTGGAGATTATCTTGGCGAGTGACACCGGAGTAAAAATAAATTCTATTATATTCCGACGACACTTTACTATCATCAGACGACCCAGCAGCAAGAGTGGGACCTTCGTATTCTCCCTTTTCTTCTTCTGCGCTTAAATACCAATTTTTTTTCATTTGCCACCTGTCTTTTTTTTGAGTTTTATTTTTTTCTTAGTTGTTTTTTTATTTTCGCTAGATGAAATCCTTTCAATTTCTTTTATTTCTTTAGCAATAAAGGGGTCCATTAAGGAACCCTCCTTTTCTTCGCTTACTTTACCTGTGCCTTTATTAGATTTGTCGGATTGGTTTACAATTTTCTTGTCTTCTTGTTCATCCGCCATCTGGTGCATGCGACCATCTCTAACGAGTTTTCTTTTTCTAGGGTTCATTTTTTCTCCTTATAAGAATTTGCGTAGTTCTTCTAACCTTTTTGCTGGTGCATCTAGTCCACCCACCATTGTGTAAGCAACTAATCGTTCCTTTTTTGGGTCTTCGTATATACCCCTATGAACGACCGCACCTCCTGTAATAGCTGCAAGGGTATCAAATCCGTATTCGATAGAGTCCATGAGTCCTGCAACCTCTTCGTAGATCGTTGTCCCCCCCACCACAACACAGGCTGTTCCTTGAGCCGTTGTGAGATCGAAACCAGTTGCCAAGAGAGTTTTTTCTAGATTGCTTTTTAGCGCGGTAGCGATAGAAGTTTCGTTTTCAACATCTTTTACTGTTGTAACACCAAATATCATGCAACCCTTTGTCTTCATAACAGTATCGTAATCTGCTGGGTCGAAAGTGGTGTAATCAGAGTTTTTAGTCGCGAGAAGATTGAAAACATGAAATAACCCAGCAATTGTATTATTCAATGTAGGCCAAAACTTCTTCACTGTCAGTTTAGGATACAACTTCTTAATTTTATCATTATCAATCATAATAAGAGGCGCAAAATCACCATTAGCTGCGCTCGCGCAAAGTGATTGAATTCTGTTATATGCATTATTAGCCACGACAGGCGATGCACATTCTCCACTGGTTGGTAATGATGCAATAACACCTACACGTTCGGATGCGTCTTCTTTGCCAACATACGTGAAGTATCTTTTTGCAATATCGACCAAGGGAAGAACACTCCCCCCACCAGTCCCACCAGCAGCCCCAACACAAATCAAAATACGATCAATTTTTTCACCAAACACTTCTCTGAGTTTATTGAAAATTTCTTGACCTTTCAATTCAAATGCCTCTTTTGATTTTTCTTGGTTTTTGCCAGCCCCTTGTTGACCAAAGCAATCCAAATGAAATTTATGCCCATCTGGAAGGTCTAATAAAGCTAAGTCTGACTTAGCAGTGTTGATTGCTACAGTCTTTTTGTAGCCGAGATCATAAAACGCTTTAGCAATACGCCCCCCGCCTTGTCCCGAACCAATAACAGCATATGTTAATGCTCCTCCGGATTCATCCTCAATTTCATCCGCTTTTGCTTTGGCGGCTTCTTCCATGTCAAAATCTTCAATGTCTAATGACGGTATATCTAAGTCTTCCATTTTAGTCTCCTTTTATTGCCTTTCTAATTAGGTTGTATTTTATAATTCTTTATTTTTGACCCTACTAGCATACATATCTGCTTCGTACTTCTCTAAGTCATCGTATTTTATACCAACCATCCACCTTTTGTTTATCTTTTTTATTTTTTTTGTCAAGTCCTCAAGCATGTAAAACTCAGCTTGGTTTTTTGTGTGGTCAGATTGAAATAAATAAAATGTTTGCACTTCGGGGTCGTAGTGATCATATGCTAGATCAGCATCATATTTCATGTATATTTTATCGCATGCTGCTTCACATAATTCTTTTGCTCTTTGTAAGTCTTTTTTCATTTTGAATGCCTGTCTGCGATAGAATTAGCAGCGAATGCATGAGGTTTCACTTTACACTCATACCCAGAGCCTCTTACATAGCCAATTAGCATTTTAGCCAAATGACTTGTTTTTTCTTTTTTATCGGCACTGCTAACATCTAGATGGAGTTCTAGTTTTGTCGCAGGATCCACCTCAGAAATTACATGTGCTATTTCTATTGTTTCTTCTGCTTCCTTCAACATTCTAATAGCTAAATTAGAAAAGGCTTTTTTAGGTACTTTTTTCTTTACGAAGAAGTAGCGCCCACCCTTTTGTCCATCTGCCCCATAAAGGCAGATTGCATTAGAAAATATGCATTGATCCTTTATAAAAAAAGAATCTGTGCCGACATAGACGGTACCATTGTTTTTAGAGTGCTGTTTTACTATTTGTAAAATCTCTTCAAAAGAAGTTTTCTGCCCATTGCCCGAATTCCATTCTTGTGGGAAGTTGTTCATAAAATAATTATAATCAAAATTTTTATATTATTAAAAAGAAAAAGCGGGGGAAGGACTCCCCCGCTAAAAGTTTTCTATAAAGGTGGGCTAGTTTCGCTCGTCCTCTTTAGTAGAGGGGGTGAGATCGGTGTCCTGTTTATCCCAAACACCGGTTCGCAAGTCAACATCCCCAATAAGGGTTTGCTTAGTTACATTATCTAATGTACCATATGAAACTTTCTTAATTAAATTGCCATTCACATTTTTATTGTAACTTTGTGCTGCAATATCAATATTCATGACACCAACTTTGAGCAAAGTTCTTACTTCATCTTTAGTTGAAACACCATCCATGTTTGTATCAACCCAAACAAAAAGACTCTTGTATACATCATCTTTATAATTAATCACTCCATTTTTATCTGAATCAAAAATAGCTAGGTGGGCGAAGCCACCATCAAAAGATCTATCTGTCCCGAATAGTTCGGTGCCATTGTCAACAATCCCATTCGAGTTTCTATCATGGAAAAGAAAACCATCTCCACTCAACCAAGCAGTAGCTTGTGAACGAGTCCCGGTAAAGCTGAAATTGACACCGTTTTCAATGGTTGTAACATCAAATTTTCCATTTTTATTCACATCTACAATCAATGGATCCGATACATTACAAGGGACGACTTTGAAAATCTTGACTGCCGCCAACGCAAATTCGTCTTCAATTCCAACTTTTAGTGCGTTGCTATAATCTGTCTGCGCTTGTGCGAACATAATTTCATCGTCACCATCCATTGGAGTATAGTCTTCACAAAGTGGGTTGTCCTCCATAGCTTGACTAATAGAATTCAAAGCTTCATCATAAACGGGGTCTAAAAGAGATTCATTAGCTTGGCAAACCTCAATTGGGTCGGACATAACAGGATAATCTGATGCGTATCCGTTTGTTGTTAGCCAATTATTCATAGAATTAATAAAATGTTGACGACCAATTACAAGCCCTTTTTCTTCTGAGCTTTTTACTGGGTTTGGCTCTTGATTGCAAACTTGTTTTGCTTTCAAGTCTACACGAACAAGAACTCTTGCCTCTTCTAGACCGCTAACAGCGCCCTGTTCAAACCAAAAATCCTGCTCACTAAGATCTGGATCGTATCCCTCTCGGTTGGCAACTAGCGTTCCGTATAGTTTGGAATAGGCATCTGAACGCGCTTTATCAACAAGATATTCACATCCATATCCGCTAGGTGTAACTTGATTATTGTAAAATTCAACATAAGGACAATCAGAAACCTCTGGAAGATCTTGTTCATCATCCAAAATTTGATACCCTGAATCGATGCCGAGATCTTCTAAAGCAAGATTTACCTGTGTTAAATATAATTCTTTACCTACATCTAAACCAGAAAAAATATTATCACGCAAGATTTCAATGTCAGCAAAATCTTCTGCTGTCAAATCTTCAAGCGTAACTTCATCATCAGTAGGATCCACCTCGATAACCTGCTCCCCCTCTGGGTCTGAAGGATTTGACCCCTGTTGGGGGGTCTCCTCCTCAGTCTCAGTCGGAACCGTATTGGTTTCGTTGTTCTCCTCTACACCTTCAGTTTCAGTGGGAGTTGTTGTCCCGTTTTCTTCCGTAGTTGTAGATGGAGTAGACGTAGTTTCATCAGTGGTGGGCGGAGTGGTAACAGTTGTGTTGTTATCACCATTAGCACCAGTGAAAGTTGTTGTTGTCGTTTTACCTTCAGTTTCGGTTGTTGTGGTGGATGTATCCTCACAAGCAATCAAACCAAAAGCAATCATCGATACAATAATAAAGTTTCTCATCTATTCTCCTTTGTTAAAATGAATTACTCTTCTTCCTCTTCTTCCTCTTCCTCTTCGTCTTCAGCATCTTCTTCAGCCTCATCAGCTTCTTCTTCCGCTTCTTCTTCAGATTCTTCGGACTCTTCTTCTTCCGAGGCTTCTTCTTCTACCTCTTCCTCTTCAACCTCTTCCTCTTCTACCTCTTCTTCTTCAGCCTCTTCCTCCACCTCTTCTTCGGCTTCCTCTTCAGCTTCTTCCTCTTCAGCTTCTTCTTCTGCTTCTACTTCCTCTTCGGCAGCATCTTCGTCAGCAGCTTCTTCAGCATCAGATCCCTCTTCAGCAGCATCAGATTCCTCTTCAGCAGCATCTTCTTCGGCAATTACTGCCTCATCACAGTCATCTTCATGACACCCAACCACACTGAAAACCAGCATTGTTGCAATAAATAAATTTCTCATATTATCTCCTTATAGTTATGAGCAAAGTGCGACTATTATATAGATTTATGTTTGAAAAGTAAAGAAAAAGAAAATAAAAAAGTGATCATGAAAAAGGTACAACCCCCTCGTTGGTTGCATTACTAGCCTCTCGTCAACATATTACGACCTTCGTTAGAGGCATGGAAGGTGAAAGTTGGTAGTTTACAATTTCCATGATCACTTATTCATTATAGAGTCTAAATTATATTTTTTTAATTCTTGAACGGTAATTCCTAATAAAGATGCAGCTTCTGATAGATTTTTTGTAGCTGAAAGGGCAAAAGTTATGAGAGCATCTCTGGTTATACTGGGCATTGCCTTGATTATTGGGAATCCAAAAAGATTGCCTCTCATAATCTTTGATGCTAATTCTAATTTGAGCGAGATCATTTCTTCCAAGGAAAGATTGTTTAGCATGACTTCAAACTCTTCAGATATTCTACCCTCAGATTTCAGTTTTCTAGAAATACTAAAATTATTATTTGCGCCAATTCTGTTTTTTTGCTTTTTGGACATAAAAATACCTACACACACAATAGCATATGTAGGTATTTTATTTTACTGTTTTAGTTTTTAGCTACCCTCAATCGATGATGGTATGATAGTTATGACGGCACCCGCGTAAGGAGTCTTGTGTTGTGCGCCGGGGGCAACGCTTTTATTATCAGATCCTGTTGCATAGGTCGAATCATAGATGATAGTAATCCCACCTGAGCCGAGCCCATCCAAGCTAGAAGTAGGGATATGTATGGTTTGGTGTGTGAAGTTGGGGCTCGTGCAATATGAAGAACTAAATGTAAATGCAGATCCTGTCGCCACTCTAACCCCAGCAGCGCTTTGAGTAAACACTTGAATGCTCTCTCCGGGCGCTACTGCACCTGCAACTGTTACCTCAAAAGATCGACTATGATCGACCGGCATGTTAGCTCCCAAGGCACCTGTAATACCTGAAGGCAAGTGAAAAACGAATTCATGATGGCTAACAGCGCTGGAGGTCCCATGAACAAGTTGCGGAATATAAGGGGCTTGTGGACCCGATTTGCCATAAACAAAGCTAACCGGACTGATGGCACCAGTGAGTCCGGTTCCAACTGTGTCGAAGTAGAAGCGAGCCGCACTGGATGATAAATTGTTTTCCAATACTCTCTTGATCAATTCAGCAGAATCTTGGATGTTAGCTTGCGCCCCATTTGCATCTTTACCTGTGGTTTGTTTTGCCTGATCTGCAACTGATGCAAAATCGTGCACAGAGCCAACGACATAGGTCTGCCCACTTTTGCCATATCCATATATGTTATAATCCACTACTGCGTCCAAAGAATCAGATATGCTGCAATTAGAAGCAGAAACTTCTATGCCAGAGGCTTGTGATGCAGACATTGCAGCCTTGATTTGTTTTTTAGTTCTAGGTGGTGTTTTTTTTGCCATCTTTTTTTATCTCCAATTGGTATATTATAATTCCTCTCCCTGTTTTGCTTTCTCGTACTCAGGTGTCGTAGGCTCTGGGAGGTTTGCCTTTAGTTCATCCTCAAACTTATCGAAATATAGTTTTAGGTTTGTTAATAAGTAGTCGTAAAATAACTCTTTGTCATCTGCGTTTGATAAAACTTCCCAAGAATCTAACATGGACCCTTGGACTTTCTTGAAAGTCGAATAAGACATGTCACGACCGGTCTCGTCTTCACCAGAAATGGTAAATGTATCTTTTTCTACATCTTCTTTTGATTTTTCGTCTTCTTTGCTGTCTCCACGGACATCAATGAACTCTTCAGGATCAGATTCTCCACCAATATTGATCTCAATATCGTCTTCTTGTTCGGTTACAGAAATAAATTGGTCGTCAACCTCTTCTCCGCCCTGATCTGCTTGATCATATGCCGCAGCCGGAGCTAAAAGGTTCTTGATACCTTGAAGAAAGTGTGCTCGGTATGATCCCCTTTGTTGCTCACTAGTTGTAAGCTTTTTGAAGTCAATTTCAATGATTGGGATGATTTTTTTCAACAAATCTTCCAATATATTGATACCAGTGGACTTGTGAGGTGCATCTTCGGCATCCGAGACGCCAGCTTCACTAATAAGCTGCCTAATAAAGCCTCTGAGCGTCTTTTCTTGCTTCTTTGCTTCATTTATTACGTTTTTTCTCTTATTTTCAACAATTTGAATAGCTTTTCTTATATATTTTCTAAGTTTTAGCTCTTCTGCGAACTGTTCTCTGTTAATTTGCATTTTATTCTCCTAAAAAGGCATCTTTTACCGATAAATAGTTTAGAATTTCGTCAACATACTGATCAATTGAGTCATTCGTGGTTTTCTCGCCCACCAAAGCCTTCTTCATCTTCAGTTGCGACTGTTTTTTCTCTTTTTCGTTTTCTTTTTCAACATCTGTATGTTGCCATGGACCTCCCCCGGCTCCGACAGCCCCTTGGACATTGCCACCAGCCATAGAAGAAATCTCATCTACTGTCTCTTCGTCGTTTTCGACCTCTTCTTCCATTGCGCCACCACCGGGAGGAGCACTTTTCAGGTCAGGGTTTCCCTCTTTATGACCTTTGCCTCCCCCAGCGTCTTTATTTGCCCCTTTGTTGACCATTGCAATGGTATTTTTCCACTGATTTTTGTAATCGTCCTGCACAGCCTTAGTTGTACGCATCTTTTCATCTAAAATCTCTTCAACCAAAGAAAATAGGTACTCCATGGTAAGACTTTTTTTTTGCACTCCCAGAGTTGAGAGTATATTTTTGTAATTTACGCTATCAGGAACGAAATCTCTGAATAAAAGGTCAGCAGTATCGTCCTCTGCGCTCAAATCAGCGATCAAACGCATATCGGAGGCATGAAAATCAGATGGATCAAGCCCTTTTTTGACACTTGGCAACTCGTTATAGATGTTAGGAGCCGCAAGGAGCGAACTAACATACTCTGGGCTGTGCTTTTGGTCTAACGGGCAGCCAAAAATCTTCACTCTAACGTCATCGCGAGCATATTTGTTGATATTTTTATATCTGTCTAGGTCACTTCCCTTATCACCACACCCTAAAATGACTGTAGAACCCTCGGGAGCAGTAGAAAGACCATCAGATGGTGCATTTTCGACATATTGAAAAGCAGCAGTTACTGGTGTGGGGTCAGGAGAGATAATGACTTCAACCCCAGCCATGCCTCCAAGCATTTTTTCAAACATTTCCTTGGCTTTTTCGGCTGTAATCACTGTTTTACTCAGAGGAAGTGCCCTTGTTGCACCCATTGGATTGGAAATAAGGACTACAACCTTTCTTGCTTGCTTTTTTAGAGCCTTTATAACAGCTAGGTGACCCCTATGAGGTGGCTTAAATGCGCCGGGATAGAGAGCGACGTCGGCTTTCTTGCTAACTTGCTCTTTCAAGTTTTGTATTGGGGGTATTTTACCTCTACCGTACTTAAAAAGTCCCAAAATTTGATTCACGGGAGCAAAGTTTCCGGTAAATTTGTAAGTATGACCATCATAATCAAATACAAAGCCCTCCGCAGTGGTGCTAATGTCCTCGATATTCTTCAACTTCATCAAATGCTGTTGCAAAACCTTCATCGCATCTTCATTTCCAGAAGTTTTTATTTGTTCAATAGCGTCTGCGACATCAATTCTAAGCCTTTCCACTTCTCTTTCACTATCTAATACAAAAGCACTCTCTAACCCACGCAACATTTCAACAGAAAAATCATGAATAATGTCTTCAATTGGGAAAATTGCTGTCCTTATGATGATACCACTGTCGTTAATCAATTGTCTCACTATCGGAATCTTTTCATCACCTTTTGATATTGTAGCTAGAACAGTGCGAACAGTTGCTCCCTTTTGTTTTAGGATACGTCGAACCAATTCTTTTCGTGTTTCTTGTGATAAACTCACTTTATTTTTGATGATATTATCAACTCTATTGATTAGGTATTCACCAACAGTTTGAGAATCACTAATACCTTCAGCACTAATCTCTTTTTCAAGTTTTTTTATTGCTATTTTTAGTGCTTTATCGTCTGCTAAACCTTTCAAAGCCTTGAAAGCATTCATCTGAACGCCAAACTCTTCGGCTTGCATTCGGTCTTGAACAGACTCAAGTGCGTCTTCTAAAATTTTTGCATTTCTAGACACATCTTTGTCAGTGACCTTCCCGGTTTCACGATCAAATTCAGCATGACCGACGCGGTGGATGTTCAAATTCTTAGTATCGTAGTTGATGATGTTGGCTGTGCGCGGATCTTGAATCTCGGCATTGTAAAAAACATTAGCATCAGGTCCAAATATTTCTAATTGAGCCTCTTCGGGGAACATATTGACGGCTTTTTCAAAGGCTGTGAAGGCATCTACAAACGCTCTTACTAGATTTGGATTAGAATGATCGGAGAATTTTTGAGCTAAAGCTTTAGCGTCTAGCCCTCCGCCTTTAATGTTGCCTTTATTTCTGGCGGATTTAGCTTTACCATCTTTTACAGAGTAAGAAATGTAAAGATTTTGCCCGTCTGTTTTTTCTGTGCCCTGTAATTCACCTTCGGAAGCCTTTTGTAAAACATCTTTTATTTGACTAAAAGTCAAATTAGGGTTCCCGTAGAGGTGGGACATGTGTCCTGCTAATCCACCCATTGTTTACGTCTCCCTATTTTGTAAATCTTTTAACTAATGCCTCGGAAAGTGTTCCTAAATACCATTCTTTCAGTTCATCAACAGATTCCGCAACGTTCTCTTCTCGTTCACCAGAGCTTACGTCCTTTTCTCTTTGGGAACGTCCTTGTGATCTGTCGCTAGCGGGATGAGAAGGAGACTCTTCGAGTTCTTCTTCCTCGTTCACCTTAGTTTCAGCTTCTCCACCTTCGGCAGCTTCTTCTGCGGCTTCAGCTTCTTCAGCACCAGTTGGATCATCGGCAAGAGATGCCTCATCAACTTTCTTCTTATCATCAGCGTCTGCTGCTGCATCCTTCATTGACTCTTCCTTATCCCCATCTTTATCAAGATCAAGAAAGTCTGGTTTTGCGCCACCTTTTTCAGCTAATCTTTGAATGGCGGCTCTTACTGCTCCTCTAAGCTTTTCTTCTGTCATAGACATTTGTTCTAATCCTCCGTTGTTAGTGAGACCATCGCAATAATCTCTAAATATCATGTTTCCTCTTTCATATGCTTCTCTTTCCATCTCTCTCAAATGCGGGTCGTTCTGTGCATAACCTTCTTCTGTCACTGTGTCGTTATCAAAATCTCCGCGACAGTTTTGGTCATGGTGAACAAGTTCATGTGAAAAAGATCTAAGTACGTCTTTAGGGTGCCTATTTGTGACGTAAATCTTTATAGTTTCCGTCTCTGGTTCGTAATAGGCGGTCTTTCCCAAAGCATCGCCGGCATTTTGTTCATCATTTACAAAAAATAATTTAGGCGGTCTCTTGAACCCAAGTTGTTTTTGGGCAAAAGGAAAGAAAGACATAACGTGTTTTTTTAGATCTTGCATAAAAAAGACTCCAAATCATAATAAATAGTATTTTGTTTGCTAAATGGCTATTAACTAAATATGATTAGAGAATACTCATATATCTTTCACCACGATCACAGAGAATTGTAATGACAGACCCCCGTGGATTATTCTTTTTGACCCATTTTTCAGCAGCTAGAACATTAGCACCAGAACTAATTCCAACAAAAAATCCCTTCTTTGCTAATTGTCTCGCTTTTTCTTCTGCATCTTTAGTAGAGATTGTAATAATTTCATCAACTTTGTCTAGATCAACTAAGAACTTTGACCCATCTCCAATCCCTTGGATGCCGTGCAAACCTTCTTCGCCCCCGCTCATGACTGGTGATTCTGCTGGCTCTACAGCAACAATTTTTGCGTTCGGATAATTTTCTTTTATTTTTTTACCGACACCCATTAGTGTGCCGCCGGTTCCTGTGCCAAGCACAACAGCTTCTATCAAAGTCGGGCAATATTCAGTAAAGCCAAAAATATCTTCTATTTGTCTGACTATTTCATTTCCGGTTGTAACGTAGTGACATTCGATATTCAAAGGTTCATGGAATTGATTGAAGTTGTACCACCCCTGTTTCCTTGCCAACTTGTCTCTTAGAGCAATAGCTCCTTCAAAGTCACCGGGGTTTACTTCAATAATCTCTGCCCCAAAGTAACGCATCATTTCCTTTCTCTCTTCAGACATATTAGAGGGCATAATTATTTTTATATTCAAGCCTTCAATTTGACCGAAAAAAGATAAAGCAATACCAGTGTTTCCACTAGTAGCTTCCACAACCGTATCGCCTTTTTTTATTTTACCTTCTTTTATTGCATGTGTTAGGACATAATTTACCATGCGATCTTTGATGCTACCGGTAGGATTGTACGCCTCCATTTTTGCCCAAACGTTTGGTGCAACATTTACAATGGGTGTATTTCCTACCAAACTATCACAAGCCATTTGGGTCTCCCGAGAAGTACACATTTGACACGGTTGGTAATAGATTTGCTTTTTGTACAATCCATTTTTTCATTTTAGCTTCAGTGTCAAAAGTTATTTTTTTGTCATTATGAATTAGTGACCATTTATTAATTTGCCGTAAAACATCCATCTTGTTAAGGACGAGATCGGTAACACCATTCATCTTTACTGATTTTTCAAGGAAATCCCAGTTCAACCAATTGCATTGTCGAGGTCTACCTGTTGTCGCTCCATATTCTTTGCCAATGCTTCTGATAATCTTGAAAATTTCTTCATCAGATTCAAATTTCTTTGCTCCAACATACGTTTCGTAAATCTTTGCAACTCCCCAAACCTTGTTTACTGATTGTGGAGGAATACCACTAAGAAGGGCAGAAGCTGATGTGCAATGCGATGAGGTCACGTAAGGATAGTCGCCGTGATCAATATCTAACCCAAAGCCTTGTGCGCCTTCCAAAAGAATTTTAGCATCTGGAGATGAGTGAAGTTCTTCATAAATATCAACAAGGTAATCTTTAAGTTGGGGCATCGTCTCAGCCCTCACACCTTTTCTTGCATACTTATCACGATAGGCTGGACCGTTTCCTCGTTTCGTGGTGCCAATCTTCTCGTCCTTCTCGTCTTCCTCTCTGTGAGAATCTGTAATAACATGCGCGTTTCTAGCAATCGAAACTAGCGTTTCTGCTGCGATGCCTGCGTCTTCTAACTCTTGGATTTCTTTGAAGAATCTTTTTGGATCAATAACACATCCGGGTCCGATAATTGATGGAATACCATAAAATACACCACAGGGGATGTGGTGAGTTACAAATTTTTTACCATTGTGATAAATTGTGTGTCCTGCATTGCAGCCACCATTGAAACGAATAACATGTGTATACCCACCGGCTTTACATAAATGATGAGCAATTTTGCCTTTTGCTTCGTCACCATATTGAGCACCTATAACGATATCAGCCTTCATACCACCTCCATAAATAAAAACATCATATCATAGAGATAAAAATAAGTAAAGTTATTCGCAAGCGTTATCATCAATAATTTGCATTAGATTTTCATAGAGTTGAGCGGGATTACCAACTAGCTCAAACCATTGACCACCGTAGATAGTGAGGGGTTCAAAGCCAGCATCTTTTCCCATCCATGTTGTATCTTTCTGCGCTAGTTTTGTAAATGTATAGATATTGAGATCCAGACAGTTGGAAATAAGTTGCTGTAAATGTAGTTGAGTTATATCGGTACCATAAATTGTAGTAGAATCGTTTATATCACCTGCCATATACAAATAACTTTGTCCCGGCTCATCAGTAAAAACAATTACAACACGTTGTGCGCCCTCTCGCCAGTTTATTTCAAAATTCTGCGGGTCTGGGGTTGAATCCATACCGCTATTGATTCCTATTGGGACCGGATTAGTCATCCAACTTAAGTCTGATATTGGCCATGGAAGTGCCGAGGTCGGTGCTAGATTCCATAATGATAAATAAATTAGATCATAAATCGGTTCAACACCAGAAGCCCAGTCTGCACTAACTCCAGAAAGTGCGGAGATGAAATCACTAAAAGGTGCTAAATTAGTGATTATTTCACTTACTTGAACATTACCCCAAGTATCTGGCTTTGGTTGAGCAAAAGGACCCATAACCAAGCCCCATTGTATAACTTCTTCGTCTTTGTAGTATGTCGCGAACTGGTTCATAGCTATAAGAACGGCGTCTATTTCATCTGACATGGACCCGGATGCATCAATAATAAAAAGAATATCAGTATCTTTTAATTCTTTTCCATCATCCACAATTCCATCGCAATTATCGTCTTCGCCATTACATTCATCTGTTTCATTGGGAATAACTTCTCCC
>Ga0080013_1004273_pt1 | contig 14183 bp, 18 predicted proteins | sample ETNvirenome_6_85_FD_69236 | JGI IMG/M metagenome (GOLD analysis project Ga0080013, IMG submission 69236) | Marine viral communities from the Pacific Ocean - ETNP_6_85 (SPADES assembly) (version 2) | ecosystem: Environmental > Aquatic > Marine > Oceanic | place: Pacific Ocean | collected 2013-06-19
CCGTCGCCATAGAAAGCAGAAGCAGAAATATTTATAGAAGCTGACAATGACCCCGTTACACCCACGAATCCACCGCCGCCGGCGCTGTTGGGCGAGAGGCCGATGTTCCCGCCAACCGAATCAAAAATCGCAGGGGCGGCGGAGTTGTTCATGTAAAGGAGAAGCTTCGCCGAGCCGCCATCAGCGAAGGCGACGATACCACTATCGGCGTCGATGCCAATGTTGTTCGATGATGATAATGTCAGCTTCTCATCACATTTTAAACTAGAGCCATAGAAACCGGACGAACTGATGGGCATTGAGGAAGACAGAATGCCACTCTGGTTAATATCAGGGCCTGCAGGCCCCTGGAGAACGACAGAACCACCGTCCGCATTGATGTGCAGCGCGGTGGACATAGCAAGAAGGCATGTATCGGTGCCAGTGTCGTAGAAAGTCCCTCGACCGTCCGGGCCAACATAGTAAGCAGATGCCGATATGTCAGTGCTGGCCGATATGTCGCCGATCGTCTCTAGGCTGCCGGTGATCGCAACAAGGCCAGATCCACTCACAGACAAAACGTTGCCCCAAGGGGAGCCTTCTACCAAGAACAGTTGTTCAGTGGTGCCCGAAACATGTAAAGAAGCGTCCGGACTTGTATTATTTCCTAAACCTACCGCTAAATCATTTCCGTATCCAATATTTACTCTATTTTCATCTTCGTCTAAGAGCAGCATTTGATTGCCGCCAACAACGAATCTTAGTCTATCGGCCGTGTCTGATTCAATATAAGTTCCTTCATCATCTTCAAAGTATATTGTTTGGTTGTCGCCTAAAAATATATCACCAGCTGTATAAAAAGCAGAAGCAGAAACATGAGTACTCGCTGAAAGAGTGCCGCTGACGACCAATTCGTGAACCGGAGCGGTTGTTCCGCCCACATTCAAGCTGCTCGTGCTATAGGCATTCGATGCATCAACCTCGGTAAAGATTCCTCCATCTTTGGCACCGGCCATGACGACGCCCTCTAAATTAATGCCGGAGCCGTAAAATGCGGATGCTGAGATATTGTACGAAGAGGACATCGGCGAATGCACCGCAATTGGTGAGCAGCCGCTCAGGTCTGAAATGGAGGCAGTTCCTTGACAAACAGTCAAGTCTCCAATAATTTCTGCTCCCACGCTAGCGGTGAATGACCCGGAGGTGAATACGCGGTCTGAAGGTAGTGCTCCAAGAATAACCCGATCATCGGAGTTTTCGTCCAAGACAAGGAGATCCTTGCCCCCCACCGTGAAGGTCATCCCATCGATCCCAGGAACTCCGCCGCCGCCTAGTTTAATCTGGGTGTCGGTGTCTGCGTTGTTAATAATATAGGCAGTGCCAGCGCTTCCTAGGTACAGATACCCTTTAGCATGAATGTTGCCAGTCACCTGAAGATAGTCTGTGGATGAAGTGATCCACATTAAATTAGCAGAGCCCGATATCTCTCCGGAGATTGGATCGTCTTTCCGAAATTGTATAGACATTTCGGGGCCGTCAGCAACTTCGGTTGCACTGGCGGTAACATTTGTTAAATTAGAACCATCTCCATAGAAACCAGAAGCAGAAATATTTATTGAGGCTGAGATGTCGCCGATCGTTTCAATAGTGCCGGTAACCGCTAGAACCTCAGTGGTCTGCCATTTAAGTTTGGGGTCACCTTCCAAGAAGCCACTATTATTCCATTGAATCTCGCGCGAAGACCCGCCGGCTGTCAGGGAAGATCCACTAACAAATGCCCACCCTTGATTAACTGTCGCCATCTAATTAAACTCCTGCTTTCTTTTTAAATAGTATTCGCGAAGCAAAAAGGGTGCGCCGCTGTGTCCAACACCCATAAAATTATTTATCATCCCAAAAGGTCTCTAAGAAGGCCTATCAACACTCTTCGTCACGCGAAAGGTTCCTTGGCGCGCCCGGACACATTCGGCACTGATTTGAAACTGGTGTTCTACTTGCCCAAAATAGTATCGTGTATCGTTATACGTTTTTACAATTTCATAAAAAACGTCACCATACTGCACAAAATCTCCAACGCGGACAAATAAATCCTGATCTTCGGTTAAACGACGTCGATGAAAATTAACTGTCAACTTGGTTTGATATTCGTAACCATACTTTTCATTTGTTTGTTCGTTCTCCACCACAACATAAGCATACACTCTAATAGGAGGAAGAGTTACCTTATCTATAGCCTCGCCATAAGTGGTATTAAAGCTTGACTCTTCAATACTAATTGGGTAATACGCCACAGTCTGTCCGACCACGCGTTCAGCTAATTCATCATTAACTTGTTTTACTAGATCACGCTCTTTTTTCCCAAAGAACATAGGGGGCGGCGGTGCAGCCGGTTGCGTCCATTTATTTTTAGGATCTGACACTCATTCGTCCTCCAAATAGAGGATCGCGGATCCCCCTGCTCCTACTAAGTAGAGCCGTCGACCAGAACTCCAAGAGAACCTGACCAGTTAGATCCAGATGGCGATACAGAGGTGTTGTCAATGTTACTAATTTCGATGCCGGTTAAGCCAGCTACGACCGAACAATCAGTAGATCCAGATAGAAACACCTGGGTAACTTTAAGATCAAGCACCACGGGCGCCTGTGACACTGAATAGTAATTTGTTCCAGCGCCATCGCCCTCTGGACCGAGGAAACCATTTTTAGCGAACGCAATCTTAAGAGTAGTATTTGCAACATCATTTGAGTTAAAGCCCGGATTCGAGAAGGCCAGCCAGCTTGTAACTCTCGGAAAATCAATCTGCAAAGCGCAGTCCGTATTATTAAAATTGCAATTTATGCCGCCCGATACGTAGGGGGCGCCCGATGCCTGATACTGGCCGACTGCGCCTAGCCCGGCTTTATAATTATACGTTGCCATGATGTTCTCCGTCTATTAAATAGGTTATTTGATGTTGTTTATCTAAACAATTTAGCATTTTGTTTCCTTTGTAGTTTTTCCTTCTCGCGGCGAGCTTTCTGGCTTTTAAGTCTGCGTTTAACTGAAGGTTTAATATAATAATCCGTCTTGGCTCGGTAAGTTTCTACTATTTTCTCCTTTTTACACTTCTTGATAAATCTCCTTATCAGGCGCTCGGTACTTTCGCCACGCCTTGGGGTGACACTAATATTTGTTGCCACCGTTTTTATTTCCCGTCTTTTACATTATTCATGTGAGCACCCCAATTCTTTCCAACAGAGCCAAATAAACTAGAAATATCTACCCCAGGATCAGATGGCGCTTGCCCGGATAGCGGTGATGCCTGTTGGCTAGGAGAATTTTGGGCCGGAGCTGGGGTCGTCCCTTCAAACAAATTAACACCATTATATGCCCCTCCGCCAATGGCACTCATTAGTTCCCTTTTGTGCTCCCGAAGTGTGTCGCTCTGGTGAGAATCAAACGCATTGCTCCTCATCCTCTCTCGGACCGGATCTATCTTGACCGGTTCCGGTGGAGGTGTTGCGGGAGTCGCCGCGGTCATGCCGCGGGCTACCTCAGATATGATGCCTGACAGCACTCCCTCATCTAAGATAGCTTCTCTCACACACTCATTAATGAGGGGCTTAAGAATTTTCTTTAGCTCAGATTTTTTCATCTACTCTTCGCTGGATCTTCCCTGCGCTGCCTGTGTAACCGCTCTCTGAAGTTGCCCGATGGCCGTCTTAACACTCTGCTGATCCCCGAGGCCTAGCGCTTCTAGATCCTTGGTAAGCTTCTTAAGGTGGTTTCCCACAATAACTTCTGTCTTTTTGGCCTTCTTCATTTGTGCAGATTGACCGCGCATCGAGCGCGCCTGGTGAGCACCGCGTTCAACGTCGCGACCGCCAGCCAATTTGCCGCCCAACTCTTTACGCTTGGCTTTAATCGAGTGGCCTAAGCCTTTCATGCCGCCCTGCGCGCGAGCCGAAAGCCGATCGAGCCAGCCCTCTTCAATGGCTGTATCCAGCTCTTCTTTAATGATCTGCTCTAATTCTTGTTGTGAAATCTTCATTTTATTCTCCTATAATTTCATTGATTAAATTAATAATCTTGTTGTTTTTCTCAACATGTTCGTTTCTCAACTTTCTTTCCGAAAGTGCCATAAAGGCATTCGGTGTAGAAGGCTCTGATACAATATCAAAACAGATAAGCTGAAAATCATCTTCTACGATTGTCTTCCCCATTTGCTCTCGAACGGAGCCCATGCCGCGAGAGGATATCCCGGTTTTGACACCTGATTCAACAAGTGCCTTAAGAATCTGTCCGGAAGGGGTCTCCAAGACTTTGATCTTTCCCATTACCGCGGGGCCGTCCATCCACACTTCTGTCACCATGTGCGAGACATTAGTTAAATTAATAATAGAAGAGTCAGGGTGGTCCAGTTCTCCTAGGGCGCGTCGGTCTTCCACTAAAGCTTTGTACTTTCCAACTTCCCGCTCCATGATAGCGTGAGGATATACGCGGCCGTTGCCGTTCTGAACATCTGCCTCTTGCAGTTTGCCCGTCAGCATCATGCCGCCATTGCGCACAAAGGACTTCTCGGCCTCCGTCAGTAAATCCTGACAGACGCCGCCTTCGCATAGTTCATAGTATTCTCGTAATAGTTTAGCCATGTGATTTTTAAACTCTCCCAGTATACCGGAATGAGGCCGGGAGTTCTCCCAGTAATTTCAAAACTTGCGTTGCGAACTCGGCGTGATCTTCTACATGGGGATAGTGTCCCGTCATATCGGTTGAGCCATCCATCATATTGAAAAAATCATTTACTGCGCCAGCGCTCATGCTCGCCGGCATGCTCTTGAGACGAGCGGCCACATCTTCAGCAGTTTCGCCTTCAGCCTCCCGCAATACTGCCTCGTTCAAGAAGTATCTTGGATCTATTCTTTTTGTATTTTTTCTGCGCGCCATTGTTTATTCCTCTAAAGTAGTCAACTGCCTGAGCAGCATCGTCGAACTGGTTGGATCATCCATTTTTTCATGATTGCTCACCTCCTTTATGGACCACTCGGATCCCGTAATCTTCTACCAACATACTCAAAAAGTATGAAGTTCCAGCACTAATGCAGCCGCACATAAATGCGGTTATAGGGCTATCACTAAAGTTAAATAGTTCTGTCATCGAACTTACGCCCCATAGAAACACACCAACCCAAAATCCCATGCATAAGTGGCAATGGAACAAGCGACCAAATCCCCACATAGATTTGCAGGGTGGGCGTATCTTATTAAAGATGTGCCCGTGTATAATAATAAAAGTCATGCCGTAAGCGGCAAGTATAAAGTGTAGTAGTTCCATTCTAGTATCGATTTCTTAATGGGTGGTAGTAGTAGCCCGGGCGCATGCCTCCCTTTTCGGCCTCCTGAGGTACTTCGCCGTATTCGGTCGAGTCACGCTGATCCGGGTGTGTATACATATCTTCAAGCTCTTTCTCATACTGATCTGCGACACGTTCGTGGCGCGCTTCGTTCTCAAGAAACTCGGCTATTATAAATGTAGCGGCCTGCAGGGGGTTAATTTGGTCGTTCTCGTACAAATTTCCCTCAAGGGAGCGAAAAACATGGCCTCCCTGTATAGATGCTCGATCTAAGATGCCCCGGTCGGCGAGGAGTTCTAGTAGTCGGTTCTGAAAATCATAGACATCTTCAGAAGATGTTGATTTTGGAAAAGTAGATATTTTCATAGAATCTGGGATGACCGCAATATCTATCTTCTTGTGATCCATAATGAGCAGACTTCCATCCAGCGCACGACGAGCACGTAGCTCCACAGTCGCCTGGGGGCCTCCGATCTTAATCTTAATCATTTGTCGTCAACTCCCTAACGAGTTGCTGAGTTGTCAGGAGTTTGTGTATATCGGTATCGGTGTCGCTGCGACGACGCAGGCTCTCTAGATAATCGGAGACGTCTGACAGTTTTTCAACTATTAGAGCACTCTCTTCTTTCTCTTGTGTCTCTTTTATAATGTTTTTAAGTCGACCCAGTTCTTCATTTAAATAAACTCGCATCTCAAAACCATTGTCGGCGAAACTTGTAATGAACCGATTCAGCAACTCTTTTTGCTCTTCTAAAAGATTGTCATATTTATTATTGAATTTCTTAATAAAAGAAGAATACGTAAGATTATCCAAAGAATCAAGGTTTTGAGTCGGGGATACCCCCCGGTCCGCGCTCATAGCATCCACAACAGCTTGCTCAAATAATACGCGGCGCTTTACAGGAGCCTTAAGATTAAAAATAGCATCGACGGAAGCTAACGACTTAAAGTTAGGTACGAAATTAGACCAAACGGACTGACCTAACTTTTTATTAATGTCTCCAATGATTCTAGACTGAGCATCAAAAATATCTTTGCTGTTTAAAAGAGCATGAGCGCTTTTCGTTTCTTGCAGGAGCCTTTCGGCTATTTTAGGCTGAACATTTTCTGTTTCCAGAAGAATACGATAAAGCTTTAGCTCGTGAGTTAAAATAGACGAACTAGTAAAGTGCTCCTTAATAATTGAAAAAACTTTTTTCTTTCTTGTGAGGTCTTTTGCAACGATAGCCTTAGTTAGCTCCCGAGTAAGAGTCTCATAGATAAAAGCAGTATTTCTTTTTTTATTGTGTTTCATCAGTATCTACCTCTTTCCTCTCCATCTCTTCTACAAGTCTGCGAACTTTACTCGTATTCTCGAATAATGCTAGCTCGCTCTTATTATAAGTAGGTTCTTTTTTTTCTTCCAGACCAACAAGTGGCTTGAAGTCTGCGATGGCATCCATCGCGCCCGGGAACCTTGATCGGCTCGACCCCAAAGCGGACTCGCGGGATGTACTCGCGGCACTCCGTGTCGAACGCGTCGATGGCCCTCCGCCGAATTTCTTGCGGCCATCGTTGTGACCGTCTTTTCTAGAATATTTACGGCCCTTCTTATAGTGACTTACAGAACCATCATCGCGGCGGCCCGGGGTGGCGAGAAGCGCACCCTCATCTTCTCCGCCTTCCAGGCCTGCGTCGTCTCCGAGGCCGGCGTCAGCACCAAGACCTCCTTCATCTCCGAGGCCCATATCGTCGCCGCCCAGTTCGCCTAGACCTCCTTCCCCGCCCAGATCCTCTTCGGCCATTGATTCCAGAGCCTGTTGATATTTGCGATCGTAAAAAGTTTCCCTCTGATTTCGTAAAAATTCAGAGTCAGAAAGACCCAAAATGTTGTGAGCGACCCACCTTTTGCTATAGGTACCCTCTGGAACCGACGTCGCAGTGTCAAACTTGGTTTTCATGTATTCGAGTTGCTGTAGCTCGGCCAGACGTGATGGGTTATTAAGAGTTATCTTAAATGACAGCAAGTCCTCTCCGCGATAGCCCAAAGTATAAAGATGGACTATGGCCATCTTTTCTAGTTCTGCGACCAACGACCGCTGCAGTCGGTGGATTGTTCTGGCGAAACGGATGTCCTTTTGTGCTAGCGTAGTCTTGTCCTCATCACCGCCCTCAAGATTAGTCAGATAGGCTTGTGGGATTTTGATAGCTGCAAACAATTTGTCGCGGAGATACTTCACATCATCGATATCATTAAGACTTGCAGCGCCCTTAAGGGATGTAATATCCGATCCCACACCTCCACGCGTTGGAATAAAATAATCCTCTTCAAGGGAAAGTGGATTATAACGAAGATCAACGCGGCCAGTGCTAGCATTGACAAGCGAGTTCCGCTTCATCTCGGTTTTAACCTTTTCCATATACTGAGCAACATCCTGGGGAGGGATGTTCCCCACGTCGATCTTGAACATACGACGCTCGGGAGCGCGAACAACCCGATAAGCAATCATTGCATCCTCTAGTAAAACTAACTGACGCCAAATCCGGCGAGCAGGATCCAAGACAGAAGTGCCATATGGTGAATATCGATCGTTGCCGAGAATTCGGAAATGTGCAACCTGCCAGTTCTCGAAGGTCATGCCGGCGCCGTTCCACTGATACTGAACATAATTCGGATTTGTAGCGTCTTGTCCCTCTAGACGTTCGACTTCATTATTAGGCATCCCAATAACTGATGTGATTCCCATCTTTTCATCGATATCAAGATAGAGGAAAAAATCTCCATATTTACACATCGATCGGGCCCAGCCAAAACAGTTAAACTCAATGTTAAGGGCATCATAAAAGAGTGATTCCAAAATTGTCTTAATTTCTAAATTTAAACACTCAATATTTAAAAGCCGATCATACTCATTCGACGTGGTCATCTCATCGGCATAAATATCAAGAGCCGAGGCGATCTCCGGCATATACTCCATCTGTTCAAAATCAATATAGCGCTCGGCTCGGTTCTGACTCCGGAACGCAGCCGAAGTATACATGTTGAAATTCTGAGACATGTTGCTATCATGTCTTTTAAACTCCTGGCCGCTCATCGAGCGGAATCGAGTACGATACTTATTTAGATCAGATGCTCGCTCTTGTCTCGCGATTTGAGCTCTATAATTAACGATGGGGCCCGAAAGAAGGCGTGTGAGCCTCTTAAAGAGCGGAGCCGCTGGATTTCTTGTGTTCTTTTTTTCTGCCATTCTTTAGCCTTTTATCAATGCAATATATTGTTCGTTAAAACCTTTGCCGTCTTCATTCCTTTGGTTTTCTTTGGTTACCCTGTGCCCTGTCATACCCGAGATTGTGGTAGATAAGTGTGTTTTAGATGTTGAAATAGAAGACAGAAGCTCTCTGTCGTATTCCGCACTCTTTTGACTCTCGACTATCACAGTATCTCTCACCCAACACCCAATTGCAAACGACATCACCAAGTCATCGTTATAACTCCTCATTGCCTGTGGTCGGCCATGATACCAAATAAATGTTTTCATTTCGGACAGCAAGCGATTAGAGTTAATTGTAATTAGTTTGTTTCTCATAAACTCTTCCATCTTCGCAACAATCAAAGGTCGAGTCTTAGAAGATGTGGTAAAGCCCGGAATTGCATTTGACTGCCACTGAGCACTTACAGGGTCGACATAACTATGATCTCCTTTGGCGGAGTAATATAGATTAGGATACCTTTTATCTTGTAATTTTTTAAGTACTGCAAAACCTATATTGTTGTTTTCTATAACCAACATTGGATTTCCGTACTCGGAGGCCACCCCGTAAATTATATCTGCAAACTCATCTGGCGTGGGCTTTCCAATGTATTCTCCTACTTGCTTCATATCATCTAGCTGCAGAATGTGAAAAGCACTATTGTCTTTCCCGTCACCACGAGCCACGTCGGCGACTATAAGATAAGATTTTTCAGGATTATATTTTTCCCAAATCCAATAATTTCGATCAAACCCTGTACGATACTCAGGCTTTATGATCTTCTCCAAATACCACTGAAGGTCATCTGGGTGTATCACCGTCTCGCCGGAAACATTAAAATTGCACTCTAACTCTTGTGCGATCTGTCTCTTGGACATATTTCTCGTTTCTTTTTCAAACCATTTTTTATTACGGTCTGGGTGAGCGTCCCACATAAGTGTTGTCATGTAAAAATCATTAGTGGCTGCTTCGGCTTCCACACAGTTCTGGTGGAACCAGTTTCCTACCCCATTTGGAGTAGAGAGGGCGATACAGCGGCCGCCGGTCGACAGGGTCGGGTACAAGGCGGTCCAGAGTTCGTCTAGTTTCTCAACGTGAGCCGCCTCATCAATCACTAATAGTGACAAGGCCTCAGATCGCCCAGCATCACCGGCTGTAGATGTCGCTTTAATTTGGGATCCGTTTTTTAATTCAAAGGAGGTGCGGTTATCAATCTCAATATCTGCTATCCTCATCCATGCAGGGAGGTTTTTAATAATTGCCTTAACCTTCTTTACAAGATTGGTGGCAGTTTGCAGCTTTGTTGCAACAACAAGAATATTTTTATCGCGATGAAAAAGCATCAACCACGCAACGTAGGCTGCCGTGATGGTAGAGATGCCAAGTTGTCGGGCCTTAAGGATTATGTTAAAACGATAATCATTGAAATTCTTTAGGAGATCTTGTTGATAATCATACGCTTTGAACGGAATGAGCCCCCTTTGAGGGTGCGAAATCCGACAGTAATTGGTTGTAAAATAGACCGGGTCCTTGCCGGCTTTAACGACTTCTTTAAGTATTTCCTTTTTTGTTAGTAGGGAGTTCCCCATAACATTTTTTACTTGCCTTTACGGGTGTCGTTCTTAGGGCGAGTCTTTCCTACTTTGCCGCCGGCATACGTAGACTCTTTGCGGCCCTGTGCCAAGAACTCACGAACTGCTTTATCGAGACGATCTGCATCGTCACCTCTTTCAACTTCGCCAACATCAGTCAGGCCGCCGATTCGGTAATCACAATGAGCTTGGCAATCGGTTCGATAGTTAGATATCCTTTGAACCAAAACGTGATGTTCCCCCTCTTTGGTAAGAGAGAGAGTGTTGCCTGTTATTGTTTTATATTCTTTCTTGAGAAATTTAACAATATCGGCCAACCGAGAAATAATATCGTTTTCAAATCCGGAATCCTTTACATCTTTAATTCTCACTTCGGCCTGATAGCTTACACGCAATATTGGTCCGTAAAACTTAACTTGGAATCCGTCCATCACGCGGCGATCATTAATATAATGACCCTCCTGACGCTTTAACCCGGCGTCTCGGGCTTTACCATCAGCTTGCAATGACTCCTCATGAGCACCGTCATAAGCACCGTTTGCCGCGGCTTGATTTATTCCTTTGATGATTTCGTATACTGTTGCCATTTTATTCTTCCTTATTCGGTCTCCAACCGGTTTTCCATTTTTCCTCTCTCCCCTCCACAAACTGTACATAGCATTCAAAGCAGGCTTCAAACTTATTCATATACAAATCATCGCGAGATTGAAAAGAATATCTTTTACAAACAGGACACGTCCTATTGTGGTCTCTAGTAAGTAGTTTTTTGTTTATTAAAAATCCGTCTTGTTCTACTTTGTCTTCGGTTTCAGATAATTTGGCGAACTTCTTTCTCTCAGCAATTGACTGCTGGATATACGCCCTCTCTTTTTCATCGTCCCAAAACCGGCGAGGATTACGTGTTGTCTCTTCACCGTACTTCTGCGCAATTGCTTTTTCCAGTTTCGGGATATAGTTGGGATCTTTTTCCATTAAACTGATGTCTTTTTATTTGAGGCTCTTTTGGCGGCAGCGAACTTTTGAGCACCGTTTTTGTAACCCTTTTGATTAAAATGAGATTCTAGAATTTCTTCAATGGTAGCCGGGATGGTCGACACCTTGGGGTCTGCAATAAGTCGCTCTTGTTCTTCCTTTACAACCTGGTTCGTAATGTTTTTAACTCTTACTCTTACGCAATTTTTCAACCATCCAGTGGGATCTACGTCCCCATGTTCTAATACTTTCCAATCCAAATCACTTATATCTAGTTTAATAATCTTCATTGTATGTTCCCTATGTTACACGCACTATATTTAGCCACGTATATGCGCTCGACGCGTGGCCGTGGATGGAGGTGCCTGAGTCCCCCGCCGTGGCTTGCACCAGGACCTCTGCTGTTTCCGTGGCTGCCAAATCCACAAGCCACGTACCTCGGACCAGCGGATAGGTCATGTCTGCCGCTGTCGTATATGTAAAATCACTTCCCTGCCATCGATCGGCGTACATGATAATTCCAGCAGCGGCCGACTTGCTTGTTAGGCATGCTAGCCGTAAAGTTGAAGCCTTTGGGCAGCCGGTTAGCATTACGGAAGTGCTGATCAAATATTTACCATTCGTTGCGCCGGCAGTATAAACACCGGTTGATGGATTATAATCATCGCCAGTCCCTACCTCAAAGCCCGGGCTACTCAAGGTATCAAACTTAACTGTTGTGAGGGCCGTGTAAGAAGATGTAAAAGCCTGGCTGGCGTTCATACGCGCGGAGACGACCGGCTGGTACGGCAGCGCGATTTGAGCGTTTGAGGTGGCAGTAAGCGACGGGACCAGATTATTACTAGAGTAAAGATTCACAGTATATCCAGACTCGTAAGATCCTAGATTCACACTAGTGGCGGTCGCTGTAAAATACCCTACCACAGGGTTTGCATCCCCCTTTCGGCCCAGAGCAACTCCGGCATTGTAGGCGTCAGCGTTACAAATAATATTTATTCCCGCGTTACTATCTTCTTGTCCAGAAACAACTAGATCATCATAACTACCATAAGGAGTAATAGAAGGCTCCGGGCCGGCTCGTAGTGGGCCGAGCAACTCTGTAAGATATGTCTTAATGAAATGAAGGAGTCGGTTTTTAGACCCTACCTCGGGAATACTCACTGTGTTACAATCTCCGTCGACAATGCAAAGATCCCCAACGAAGTAAGCGTTCCTATTCCAAAACCCAAAGCCACAAGGAAAGGATCCTTTCCTGGTTTTTGTTTTAAAACCAAATCCGTCAATCGATCATTTTCTGCAGACTTAAGAATCATCATTGATTCATATCTATCTTTCCAAGAAGCAATTTCAATATCCTTATAATCTAATTGAAGTTGGAATCTTTCTGCCTGAATATGGAGTTCGTACCCAATGCGCAGATCGCACTCGGCATCTTCAAACTTCTTCTCCGTCGTAAGCTTTGCGGCTGCATCAAGGGATAACAAAACACCATCGAATGGCACAATGTCACCAGCCTCCACCGAGAGCACCACATAGTCGGGTGACGGTTCGGGGTCGTCTGCAAAAGCTGCTGCGGGAATCATTAAAAAGATTGCCAAATAAAGTGATATTATTTTTCTTAACATTATTTTAATCCAAAAGCCTCCGCCAAATCTTTAGCTAGCTTCTCTGGATTATTATAACCTTCATCCACTAACCTTTTAAGTTCTGCTTCCTTTTGTTTGTCCAGAGTTTGGCCCCTCTTTTTAAACTCCTCTTCAATTTCGGCTTTTCTTTTTAAGTGCTCCTTAAGGCGCGCATTCTTTTCGGCGACCTCTGTGTCGTGAATACGCGTTAGTGTTTCTATTTCCTGATCATGTGCGTCTCGTTTTGCATCGAGCATATCCAGAACACCGGCGAGAAGTGCTCCGTTTCGCGTGAGTGCGCCAAGAAGACCTGCGCATACAAATAATAGCGTGGCTATAATCACCCACCAAAATTTCTTCGCCCAAAGCCAAGCCTTCTTCGCTATCAATTTAGCCTTTATCCAAGCCACTATTTATATCCTTTCAGCCGCGCGACGGTATCTACAACGGTTTGTCCTCCGATATAAACACAGGTAATGATTACCCAATCACTGGATGCCAAGTCGGCAAACAGCAGAAGACTCGTCGCGGTGGCCCAGGCCAATAGCTTGCGAGACACCAGTTTATCTAAGCTCTTATCTATTATATGTTTCATCATATTAGACTCCTTTACATAATTAGACGAAGCTCAGAAGTATGTCTAAAACAATTACAAACTCATTGATTAACTTTGGCGTACCCATCTGTTTTGTCAATTGTAATTTCCACATCCACAATATCTTTAAGTGAATCAACGTGAGAAATCAAAATCACTGTTTTAAAATACATCTTAATAAGCTGAAGGATGCGTATAAACCCTTCCATATTCTCCGCATCCAAGGCGGTACCGGGCTCGTCGAGAATGAATATATTGCCCTTGGGAAGAGAAGACACAGAGAGGAGTGCCAATCGAATAGCCATCGCCGCAACAGTCTTTTCAGCGCCGGAGCCCATTTCAATCGGTCGTGGCTCGTGCTTCGGGTGCTTAATCAAAATATCAAGCTTCCGGCCGTCCTCCTGAAAGAAGGCATCAAAGTCCACAATGTTTGATAAGACTTTTGCTATTTCGCTGTTGATGACAGGGAGGCGCTTCTTGATAATATCATAAGCTATACCATTTGAGTGAGTGCATCGTAAAAATAAATCATAGGCCGCATATTCCTCTCGTATTTCATCCAGCTCTGATTTTTTTTCTTTTAGGTCCTCAACCTTTTGCTCCATCGAACCGAGCTGCCTGTGATGTAAATTAATTGAATCTTCAACCTCGATGATATCTCCTCTGATGTTTTTTATTTTTCTTTCTACCTCGTCGCGGGAGTTAATGAGGCTTTCGATATTCTTAATCAAATCTTTTTTCTCTTCATACAAATCAATCTTCTGCGTCGTTGTACGTAGGGCATCCCGATAACTCTTGATCTTAGCATACAGCTTCTCGATCGAGACTTTGTTATCCCGCTTTTCAATTTCAATG